>Ga0070685_10000283_pt1 | contig 32448 bp, 38 predicted proteins | sample KBSS13LmetaG_FD_65651 | JGI IMG/M metagenome (GOLD analysis project Ga0070685, IMG submission 65651) | Switchgrass rhizosphere microbial communities from Kellogg Biological Station, Michigan, USA - KBS S1-3L metaG | ecosystem: Host-associated > Plants > Roots > Rhizosphere ...
CAGGATCATTCCGAGCGCATCGCCCTGCTCTCACATCAGGTTGAGGAGCTCGACCGGCACGCGCTCGAACCGGCCGATCTCGACGGGCTCAACGAACTGCACAAACGCCTGGCGAACGCAGGCAACCTGATCCAGGGCACGAGCGCGTTGGCCGAACTGCTCGACGGCGACGGCGAATTCAGCCTGCTGCGCTTGATGCACCGCGCGCAGAGCGAGATCGCGCGACTTGCGCAGACCGATCCCGGGCTCGCCGCCACCGGCGAACTGCTCGACGCCGCGGGCGTCCAGCTCGACGAGGCAAACAGCGCGCTCTTGCGCTACCGCGATGCGCTCGACCTCGATCCTGACAAGCTCGCCGAAGCCGAAGCGCAAATCGCCAAACTGCATGAACTTAGCCGCAAGCATCGCCTGCCGGTGGGCCAATTGAAAACCCATGCGCAGACACTGCGCGAGGAATGGGAAGCGTTGCAGGGCGCCGGCGCTGCGCTCGAGAAACTCGAACGCGAACGCAGCGCCGTCGAGCGCGACTACCGCACGGCGGCGGCAAAACTATCCGAAGCCCGCACGGCGACAGCGAAAGCCCTAAGCAAGAATGTCAGCGCGCTGATGAGCGAACTCGGCATGGCCGGCGGCCGTTTCGAGGTCGAGATCGAACCGCTGGAGAAGACCACGCCCGACGCCCATGGTCTCGAACGCGTCGAATTTCTGGTCAGCGCCAACCCGGGTCAGCCGGCGCGCGCACTGCGCAAGGTCGCTTCGGGCGGCGAGCTGTCGCGCATCAGCCTAGCGATCGAAGTCGCCGCGCTCGGCACCGACGACGCCAGCGCGGACGCAATCGCAACGATGGTGTTCGATGAAGTCGACACCGGCATCGGCGGCGCCGTGGCCGAAGTCGTCGGGCAGAAGTTGCGTCGCCTCGGCAGGCATCGTCAGGTGCTGTGCGTCACCCATCTGCCACAGGTCGCGGCACAGGGTCATCACCACTTGCGCGTGGCGAAATCGAGCGACGGCAAGAACACGCAGACGCAGATCGAATCCCTCGACGGCGCCGATCGCCGCGACGAAATCGCGCGCATGCTCGGCGGCGTGAAAATCACGCGCGAGACGCTCGCGCACGCGAAGCAAATGCTGGAAAGCGTGAAGAGCTAGATCGGTAACTACGCCGCCTCACAAGATACTTACGGCTCTACTGTTCTCTTACGCTCGCTCCTGACTGACGAGCGCGCCATAGGCGTGCGGCCTCACTTCTTTTTCTTCGGCCGCACATACAGCACGAGGCTATGTTCCTCGATCGCGTAGCCATGCTTGTCGGCGATTTCGCGCTGCAGGCGCTCGATGTCTTCGCTGACGAACTCGATCACTTTGCCGGTATCAAGGTCGACCATGTGGTCGTGATGCTTGCCGCGGTCGATTTCGTACACTGCTTGGCCGCCTTCGAAGTTGTGCTTGGCCACGAGGCCCGCGGATTCGAACTGGGTCAGCACGCGATACACGGTGGCGAGCCCGATTTCGTCGTCGTGCTCGAGCAGATGGCGATAGATGTCCTCCGCGGTCAGATGTTTGCCGTCGGAGGCCTCGAGGATTTCGAGGATGCGCATGCGCGGATGCGTGACTTTGAGCCCCGCCTTGCGCAGATCTTGAGTTTCCATATGAGTACCACCTGAATGCCGGGCGTACGCGGCGCGCCCGCTGGAGCCGAAGGCTAGTGTATCATCGCAGCCTTCCCGTACCGTTGCGATGCAAATGAAGCAGGCCAGCCCGATCTCCGCTTTTTCGAAATTGCCGCGCGTGCTCGCGCTGGCCGCGATCGCCTTCGGACTCGGCGCGTGCAACCCGGTCTACCAGCTCGACATCCAGCAGGGCAACCTGTTCAGCAAGGCTCAAGTCGAATCGCTCAAGCCCGGCATGACCAAACGCCAGGTGATGTTGACGATGGGCAGTCCGTCGGTGGTCAACCCGTTCCAGCAAAGCCGCTGGGACTATATCTCCACGTTCCGCCGCGGCAACGGCCGCATGGAAACGAAGGATCTGGTCCTGTACTTCGAAGGCGACAGCCTAGGCAAGATCGACGGTGACTACTTCGCCGAGGATCCCGCCGAGCTGATCCGTCTGGCAACGAAGTACAAGCGCCAATACCCCGACGAGAAGCATCCGGACGAAGACAAGAAGAAGCGCAGCGGCGACGACAGCGGCGCCTAAGCCTTTCGAATCTTTCAGCGGTCTTTTTGCTTCTCGGCGCGGCGCCGGCGCGCCTGCTTCGGATCGATCTTGAGCGGCCGGTAAAGTTCGATGCGGTCGCCGTCACGCAACGGTGAATCCGACGCGACGATGCGGCCGAAGATGCCGATCGACGCGGGCACGAACCCCGCCGGCAGCACTTCGCGGATTGCCGAAGCGCGTATCGCCTGCTCCACCGTCGCATCGGCCGTCACCTCTACGCTGCGGACGATTTGCTTCTGCGCGTCGGCGTAGACGACGTCGACACGAATCGTTGTCGGCGATGCCTCAGACATAGGTGCGATCGGCCTCGCGGCAGAACTCATCGACCATGCGATCGGCGACCTTCTGGAATCCGGCACGCAGCACCGGGCCCATCAATCCGGAGTAGTCGAAATCGAGTGCGAGTGCGACCTTGCAGCCCGCCTCGCCGAGCGCGGTGAACGCCCACACGCCGTGCAACGCACGGAACGGGCCTTCCACGAGCTGCATTGTGATGCGCTGCGGCGCCTCGAGGGTGTTGCGCGTGGTGAAGCTCTGCGTCATCCCGCCGAGGCGCAGGTCGAGGCGCGCAGTCACGGAATCGGCTTCGCGCGAAAGCACATGCGCGCCGGAGCACCAGTTGAAACGGCGCGGATACGCCTCGACTTCGTTGACCAAGTCGTACATGTGCGCGCAGCTGTGTCGCACGATCGCGCTACGGCGGATCCGGATCACCGGCCACCGCCCTGCGATCGCCCATCGCCGCAAAAACCGAAAACCACCCTTCCGTAGCGGCGCCTCTCAGAACGTGTATACAATGTGCAGTTCCGCATCGTGCGATTCTAATGCGTAACGGCGGCGACCGCATCGCAGGTCGACAGAACTTCCATGGCAAAAGACAACAAGAAAACCGACACCACGATCGCGCTCAACAAGCGCGCGCGACACGAATACCACATCGACGAACGCTTCGAGGCGGGCATCGCGCTGCAAGGCTGGGAAGTGAAGAGCCTGCGCGCTGGCCGCATCAGCATCGTCGATGCGTATGCGATCGTGCGCAACGGGGAAATCTTCCTGTTCGGCGCTTCGATTCCGCCGCTGCTGTCCGCGTCGACGCACGTCGTCGCCGAAGACCGGCGCACGCGCAAGCTCCTGCTCAACCGTGCCGAGATCGACAAGCTCGTCGGCGCAGTCGAACGCAAGGGCTACACGCTCGTGCCAACGGCGATGTATTGGAAGGGCAATCGGGTGAAGCTCGAACTCGGCCTGGCCAAAGGCAAGCAGGATCACGACAAGCGCTCCGCGGAAAAGGACCGCGATTTCGCGCGCGAGAAACAGCAAGCGATGCGCTCGAAGAACCGCTTCGGCTGAACGCCGCCTTCGCGTTTCATTGAATACGCCGACCCCGGCCCCATATAATCAACCGACCAGCGTTTCTTCCCGGGGGTGACATGGCTTCGACGGGGATATCGAAATCGCTTGGTGCATGCCGAGGGGGCAGCTTTCCTCGTTAATCCAGCCGCAAACTTTTAGTTGCCAACGACGACAACTACGCTCTCGCCGCTTAAGGCGTAGCCCCGAACCCGCTTGTGTCCGTGCTCGCCGGTGTAGGGTCATTATCACGGAATCGCCGATGATCGCCGTCAGTCGCTCATTAGCTAACTCTTAGCTGACTGGTCCTGCGGTGCGCTTTGCGCGCCGTGTTGCCGCAGGATGAGACTAAACGGCGAGCTATGCATGTAGAGCCAGGGATGTAGTGTCTTCGGACGGGGGTTCAATTCCCCCCACCTCCACCAATACCCTGCAACCCTTATAAATCAATGGGTTGCGCTCATATGGTGGGACAGGTTGGTGGGACAGGTTTTGACCAGAGCGGTCGATCTGTCCCACCCCTCGCTCGCGCATTCTCCCTGCCCTCGCTGCGGCTCCAAGTCTGCGTTTGCTGGCGAGCAGTAGACATCGTCACTCAGCCGACAATCGGCCACGCTCGGATTCCTCCGCAAGCGGTCCTGCTGCTGCGTGACCGTGGACAACAAAAAGGGCACCCCAAGGTGCCCCGTATTGATGGACTGCCGGCGTCTACCGCCGCACTAGGCAGTACCTTTACGGCGCCACGGGAGCTTAAACAAAGGCTCAGGCGTCGCGTTTGCCCAATACGCATCCCAAGGCAGACCACGAGCGCCAACCCACGCGACGCCGTAGTCCTTCCAGACTCGTGTTCTGGTCATCAGCGCCGTGCGCTCCGACCCCTTCCAACTCCAACTGATAGTCCCGTTCTCCCACCAACGCGGCGGATGAAGTTCTTTTCGCTCTAGCGGCGATAGCCATTCACCGTCCGTGCCCCGATGGCGGCGGCCTATCTCCCATTCGAAGAAAAAACCGCTCCATCCCATACCGAATTCAATGCTTACCTCACGACCCCGAACATCGAAACCGACTTTCACTTTTTACCTCTCCAGTTATTGATCCGCAGCGACCCAGTGTGCGACGGTAGAGCGAACATAACAGGCATAGAAATGTAGTTCAAGTGCATGATTTAAAAAGAATTTATTGCCGAATCTCGGACGCGTTCCCACACCCAAACGGTCCTAGATGTGGGAGCGTCCACACCAAGGGACGGTCCCGAATGTGGACGGTTGACGACCCCTTTACGCTTTCCCCGAAGCTCGCCAGGTGCTGTCTCCCACCTACTCGCAGGCGAGCAAGGGACGCACAGCCGGCAGACCTTGGCGCTACCTACGGGGGCGACTGCTGTCGGTTGTGCGGCTTTCCCGGTCGAACGAACGCGATCATTCGCGTGGCTTCGTGTTTATCCGCATGTTCGCCCTCGGGCGTTTTTTGATCTTCGCCTCGGCACCTACACCGACGCTTCGCCGCCGGCACCGACAAACACGTTAGCGAGAAGCCCCTACCGGATCATCTCGTCGATCATGAGTTCACCAATCGGGGGACCATGGACGAGCTGGTTGAGATGGTGTTGGCCGCGCTGTGACGCGAGGTTTTCCAAAAGTGGGCCTATAGGGTGGACTGCCGGACAACCACTTCACGCGACTGACCGTACAGTTCCACAACCACTGCTCCTCCTTCGCCATGAACGGCACCCACGCATGCGACACCGACCTACTCCATGCGGCGATCCGCGAGGCGTTCATTGAGCAATACGAACGAGACGTCCTCGGGGAGTTCCTGGACGAGCTAAGGGCGCAGCTCGAACCCGACCTCGCGGCGCAACTGCCGCCGTTACCTCCGGTGGGTACCTTGGAGTTGGCTTCGGTCCGCGAGGCCAGGTATTTCTTTGCCTAAACGATCCGACATCTCGTATTGATTTCTCGCTGAATTTCCAAAAGGCGACATAGAGAGATAACAACCGCGCCCCTTGCCAGAACTGAATCTCGGTAAGGGGTCCCGACCCGCAGGAACCTTTCAGGAGGGCGGTCGGCGAAGTCGCACGTAGCAGCCCGCAAGGGGGCGCGGTTGTCTCAGGCCCGAATCACTAGGAACCGTCATGTGACCTATCCGCATCACCTGATCCAGCAAGCGGCTCGCCTGAAGGCGTCCCGTGTGCCCCTCCCAATCGACCTGTACCTCGCGCTGCAAGACCAAGGCATCGATGCCGGCCTAAGTTTTCCAAAACGCCAATTAGAGAGATAACAACTGCGCCCCGGCGCCCCGTAATTTTTTTCGTCGTTGAGGCGAACCGAGCCAAAGGCGACACGATGAGGCGAATTGCGGGTGCCAAATGGTGCGGAAATGAATACATCGCAACCCATTGATTCGCCGAGAGGCTTTACTAAACGGGGGTTGTAGGGGAAACCTCGTCCTCTCAGAGTCGCACTGAGGCGACCCAACGCTACCCTACCCCTTTCCACGCTCACTTGCCGACCTTTTCGCGCCCCATCCCACTTCCCACCATCCACCGAGAGATCAACATGCCCTTGCTCACACCGGCAGACGTGGCCTTGCGCCTATCGCTCAGCCCCAAGGCTCTTAGCAATATGCGTCATCGCGGCACCGGCCCGATGTTCATCCCGATCAATTCCCGTTGTGTCCGCTACAGCGAACAAGCGGTCAACAAATGGCTTGCCGAACGTGTCCAACTCGGCACGGCGCAGGCGCACTGACCATGTGCGCCCCTTTCGCCGCGGCTGCTGCCGTCGCATCCATCGCCGGCACCGCCTACAGTGTCGTCCAGACGCAGAAGAACGCCAATGCGCAAGCCAAGGTGTTGAATGCTCAAGCTGCCAAGCAACGCGAACAGATTTACCAGCAGAAGTCCTCGCAAGCCGACGAGCGGAATCGCCTAGCCCAAGAGGAACGCGCACGGCTCCGCGCCGCATCCGCCGAGTCGGGACTGACGGGCGTGTCCATCTCGGACATGCTGAACAACGTCGACTTCAAGAACAGTCAGGACCTTGCCGCGATCGATCGCGCCGACGCGAACGAGTTGGACAACTCGAACTCGACCTTGCAGTCTCGATTGAATTCGATCCAACAACCCGACTGGATAGCCGCGGGTCTGCAGATCGCTCGCACCGGTGCTGTCGCGTACGACCAGGCGAACCCGAGCAGCGGATATGTTCCGCCGTATGCGCAGGACAAGCTGAGCTACGACTATCTGAAGTTCACAGGCTAACCCTTCGACCTACCGCCGCCGGCGCAATGCCGACGACGAATGAGAGCCCGTGGCTGTCGTTTAGCCAGCCATGCAAATCCGACCGGTGACGATGGATCACCCTGCCGCTGAGACGCGGCGCCCTTGAGACCGATGCCCAACCACAGCCGCATGCGAGCGGTGCGGGCATCTATTACCTGAGAGACCCAATGAAACAGAACGAACTTACCGGTACGTCACACGGCACCTGTGGTGACCGCCTGACGACCACCCGTTCCACCTCCCACACCGATGAACACGGCGACATCCATTCCGAGTCGACCGTGACCGACCACGAAGGCACGATCGTTCGCACGTCGATGCACGTGGACCAATTCGGACGAATGACCCTGACGTTCCACGCCACGGACCCCGACGGCACCATGACCACGACGGTCTTTGACCTGGTTGAACGCACCGCGGGCGTCGCCGTGAGCCGTACGCAATGAGCGTCGACGATCTGAGCAGGCCTGTGGTCGATGGCCCGCCGCGGCCAACCGATATCTCGCCCAATCACACCTACGGCGACGTGCGATTCCGAATCGCACGGATGGACATGGAGACCTTCAATCGCATCAAACAGTGGCAGCGCTCGCTCATTGCGAGCACGGGCCGGAAGCTGACCAACAGCCAGGTTCTTAGGATGCTGATTCTGTCGCATCCGGCGCCCACCGACTGCCTCGATAGCCCCTAATCCCCAAAGGACTAAAGCATGCCCACCATGACACGACAGGCGGCAATCAAAGACTATTGTCGTTCCTGTATTTGCGATGAAGAAAACGGCGGCAGATGGACGGAACAAACCGCCCTATGTTCCACCATCGAGTGCCCGCTGTGGCGGTTCCGTCCGGTGCCGAGAACCGCAGCCAATTGGGTAAAGGCAAGAGACCCGGAACAGCTACCTGCCGACTGGAACCCACTAGATCACGCCAAGGCCGTCCACTGCCTGTACGAAGACATCGACGCTAGTGTCCGCAAGGGGCCTGTTTCAGGCTCCCCGCCAACGGCGCAGGCGGGGGGAGCTACGACCCTACCGACCCCCTCCCTGCGTATTGCGGGAAGCGCCTGTACAGCGCACCACGAAGTATCGACCGAGGATCATGCTGTGACGATGGTCTCTGCTGCGGCTTGACTAAGTGTTGGCCTACGGTCGAGCGTAAGTCTCGACCAAGGTAGGGTTCCCAAAGGGACGAAGTCCCTTTGGTCTCTATCGACCAACGATGGATGTACATCCATCATCGACCAACGAAATAAATTTCCTCTCTTGACTTCGATATTTGGTCTATGTCACGCGTGTACGCACGCGCAATAAGGAATTATTCTTTATCTTATGGTTAGCCTTAAGGTTAACCATAGGCTTCCACCTTGTTCTTCTTCTCCTATTGTTGATCTACTTATGGTCAACACTGTGTTGACCAGCCGCTGATCACCCGCTGGTCTCCCGCTGTCGCCAGTTAGTCAGTCCTGGGTACCTTGCTCAGGGATGCGTCGACATGTGACGATTCCTAGCAGGACAGCTAGGTCGTGAGCACGCGGCCGAGCTGCAGAACCAGCATCAGCAGAGCGGACCACCTAGGGGAAAGGTATGGAGCCTTCGATAGCGTCTCGGGTCGTTGTCGCCGTTATTTGCGGTGTGGCCCTGGGAATATTCGCCAGCAAGAAGAATCGCAAATCTTGGGTCTGGACTCTGCTGGGCACCGCGTCAGGCGTCATAAGCTTGCTTCTCACGTTGGTCGTATTCGCTGTCTTGACCTTCCTCCCATATCGGTGCCCGCGATGCGGCCACTCGCTCACAAATAAACAGGCCCGGGAAAAGACTTGCCCGGCATGCGGCACGACGGCAAACATCGAAGGAACACAATCTCCGACCAACGTCACTCCGTCGGTCGACCATGCGGCAACACTAGGCGACACGTCATCGACACCATCGGACAGGTCGACAGCACCTGAACGGTCGTGGTGGTCACTCGCGAGAACCCTCGCGTTGGCTCTCAATTGGCCATGCCTCGCCATCTGCATGGTGGGAATCCTGGATATTGCAGCCCGCTCCGCCCAACCCAGCAGCGGGCTCCTCGTGATCCTTCCATTTGCTACGGCTCTGGCCGCCTACCACTTCCGTCCTCAGAAGTGGTTCGTCGTCCTAGCCATAAGTGCTAATGCTCTATGGGTCATCGCGTGCGTCATGCTTTTCGGGTTCATGATCGCGTGGCGCGAACAGGTCGCACCGATGCCTCTTGGATTTTGTTTGGCGATGCTTCTCGTACTCGGTTTGTGTTCGTTGAACTTTGCGCTGCTCATGCGGCAGCTCGGCCCTGTGCCGACGCAGCCGGAGAGATCAACGCCAACCGAGACAGCAGCTGAAGATATCGCTCAATGAACAGCATGCTGTGGTCCCAAGCAACAAGATGGACGCTGCTCGCGGCCTGTCTCACGTCAGCTGGTTGTACTCCATCCGAAGACTTTTTGGACACGCTATTTGGCATCAAACACAACGTCGCAATACTTGCTCCGGCCGCGTTCGAGCTCTCACAAACTCCAGTAAGCTTTTCGCCCACGGATGCCGAGGTCGTCGGGAAGGAGTCCAGTGTGTGCATTGTGTTGGCCGGCGCCACGTCGATTAAAGACACTGACACCGAAACTCAACGGCTTCTCAACGGGGCCAAACTCCGTGCGGTGGTAACCACTAGCAGTGGGATAACCCAGAACTTCACGTGCCTAGGTCGCGGCTGGTTGTTGAGAGGGCGGATTCTGCCCTCAAATGAAATCATGGCTTGCCTTTCCCCCAGCTGCTCACAGTCGGCGCCACCTGTCGGCACGAAAGTGCAGTCGGTGACTATCTCCTCTACGGCCCCGGTTCATGCGTTAGGCGCGTACTGGGATTCCACCAGCGCGTTCGACAATAGACGCCGTTGATGGTCGTGCTCGACAAGACTATGGTGATGGTCGTTGCTGTAGCAAGTCTGCAGCCGCGGCATCGGTCGCTAACACTTGGAGTAACAGCGCCTAGGCGACGAACGATCGTATGACCTTAAATCTCCTTCTCGTCTTGTCTGTGTTGTCGGCAACTATTTCCTGGCCGGGCCTTCCGAAGGACGGTTTCATACACGGGCGGCCTGCGATCGAAGATGATGTGAAGCTAGGAAACGCCGTGTTCGTCATCCGGACCGCTGGACAGATCGTCAGTAGGCCAATGAGCATTGAGATACCTCAATATGCGATTCACGTTGAGGAAGGGACAGGAAAGCAAACCCCCGTCATCATTATTCAAGCTGAAGAGCACAACGGGATTCAAACCATTGGCTATCGAATCGTTGGCTCATCGGAAGTCGGTATCTGTCTCCTACGGGAACTTCGTCTTCTCGGGACCAAGAAACCCGAACAAAGTGGTCCGCACTAATCGGGGAGCGATTACTACTCATGCCCAGGTACCTCAACATCGGTGGATTAATAGCCGCGGGCTTCGATGAGTCGGGCAAGTACCTGCTTACGATTTCTCACTCCGGCCGCGGTGTATTTGCCGTTGGCACTTGGGAGCGCTTAGCAAGAGACTCAGAGCCTGCCTACCCGTCCGGTGGACGTGTCGCCGGGATAGGTCCGATTAACGGGCAATTGATCCAAGTCGTCGAGAAGAATTTTCAGACCGATGAGCTTCGGTTGACTGCACCGGATGGTGCATTCAGTCTGATCTATCAGTCTGGCGTGGTCGAGATTTCCGAGGCTTAAGTGACCATCGTGGCAACGCCTCTTGCTCAAGCATCATGCCCATGATTATTTCGCATCAAAGCGTGACGGTCTTCCTAAAGTACGATGGCGACTCAGATGCTTTTGCACGGGTTGCCACATCGGAAGAGCGGGCGTTCCTGCCCGACGAGGTCGTCCGCAAGATCGAAGACATCATCATGCACCTGTCGCTTACAAAAGCAGGCGCAGCTTCAAGCTCTTACGCGGCAGAAACTGCCAACCTTGCAAGCGCCGACAATATTGAGCCGTCTGGGCTCCTTCTGCTCGCCAACTTTGTTGCCAGTAGATGAGATTTGACGCCATCAGAATGGCTAGCCCTCACGCTAGCGCACTGCGGCGGTCGCCCATCTAGCCATCCGTCTCACCCCACGCGACACCCTGGCGCCACCCTGCGCCCATGCTCACCCTACACGGTGCCCGCAACGCTCTAGACCGCCTCATATTCGAGGACGTACCGGTCGACGAGCGGCAGCGCATCGGGCAACAGCTCGTCGACTACATCGATCATGTCGGTGGCGAGAACGAAACCCTGGCCATTGCGCATCGGCACGAGGTGTCCGAGCGTGACCGTCATTTCTCCAACGCGGTACAGAAGGAGCAGGAGTTGCGCACGTTGCGTGGTGTGGTCGGTCAGTGCAAAGGGGAAATCGCCGAGATGGCCGACGCGGCGCTACGGCTGTGCGATTCACTTGCCAATCGACCGATGACGGTAGACGAGGCTGAGGCTGTCGCAGCGCTACGCACCTCTATGAAAGGGCTGCAAGCCCGTGATCTCATTGCGTCGTTGCGGGACTCAGTTCGGAAGTTCGCCGCGCTCTCCATCATCATGCGCATGCTGCACAAGCTCCGTGTGACCGATAACGTACGCGAGGCTGCCGAGAAGTGGGCCAGGAAGCAGTTGCATCTATGATCTATCGCAGTAGCAGAGTGAGATGCGGCCAAACACGACATACTTCGAAGCGAATTGTGACCGATGCGTTGCTGTCCAGTACTCGAATGGGAGCGGCATTTTCAGCTTGGCATCCCCCGCAGATCATGCTGACAGTTGGGCTATGGCCGTGATGACGACGTATAGGACCGCCCACGCGAAGTAGTAGCCCAAGACGATGTACAGCGGCCAGAGAACCAACAGTTTAAAGAGGAAGACGAGAACAGATCGTAGTCGAGACTGCGACTTACTCGTCTCATCTGTGTTGGCTTGATGCAGCAGTGTAGTCACGGTCAATCTCCGGTGATCGCGGCAGCTTGCAAGAGACAATACGTCGATAACGCAAAATCCAGCGATGATGTCAACTGTAAGTTTCTACAGGTGAACTTGACGGGGCGCAGATTGTCTCTGAAAACGCGGTGGTAACGGCAATCCTCAAGGCGCCATAGCCGTGGCGCGATATAAAATCCCTTGAATCCATGCTTAGGGAATTTTTAACTTTATCGAATGTAAATTCCGATCAACGGAGAAATACGCTATGTCAACGATTAAGGTAAATCGAGGATCGATCATCCTTTTGGCAATAGTTCTCTTGCTAGGGGCGTTCTGGGTCATACAGTTACGGCCCCGGGCAACTAGTAATAGTGCGGCGCCTCAACCTCAAGCGCAAGCAACCGCTAGTCCAGAAGAAACAAAGCCGGCCCAGGGAACGCAGCCGACGTCTTCCTCAAAAGCGCACAGCTCGCCCTCTCGCTCAACTGCATTAGCAAGTCAGGCACGGCAGTCGCCGCTCGCACCCGTACCCGGCAAAACGTATCCTATAACTAATCTCGGTACCGAGTTTTCAACGCTGGCTGAAAAAGCCCAAAGCGGAGATGTGATTGCGGCCAGAACTTTGTCGCAGGCATTGCAGGTTTGTGCACACGTCCCGAAGACTTTCGAGGAATTGGATAGCGCAACCGCCACGGCGAACAGCCCGAACCTCGCCCCCAACTGGGCCGCGATTTTGCAAAACGGCTTAGAAGATAAGAGAAGGCTTTTCAATCAGTGTGCTGGCACGACTGCCGATGAAGTTGCCACGCAAGGCAAGTGGCTTGGTCTGCTTGCCGCAGCAGGTGACTCCACTGCGCGTCTGGAATACGTCTCTGGGTCGCGTCCGACAGATTTTATGGCGGCTGACTACGACCAACGGCTTGCGCAGTTCAAGCAAAATGCTGCGCAGTACATTCAGGACGAGATAAGTTCAGGAAATCCGGCAGGGCTACTTACGATGGGCCTTCAATATTACGACTCTCCGGTCAAAATTGATGGCGTTGTTCCACTTTATTCATCCGACAACACTAAGGCATATTCGTATTTCTACGCGTACAGCCTTGCAGACTCATCCAACCAGTCTGTGATTTCAATATTGGCGTCGCTTCAAAATCAGCTATCTGCGGCTCAAATTCAGGAGGCGACAGGTACCGGGACAGCCATCTTTAATCAGTGCTGTAGCCACACGCATTGAGTTGGCGTGTGGCATAGAAGTGTTGGAAGGCAAGCACGGGCGTAAGGTCAATTTCGAAGTATCGAAAATTAGCCGGGTAATTTTTAAGGAGGAAATATGCCGCACTTTCGTTGCAGTTCTATCAGAAGATTACTTGTGATTCTCGCATTTTGCTTTTTCTGGGGGGATGTTTTTGCAGCTTGCGTGTCAGTTGCAACCGTGTCAGGTTCATCTGATCCAGGGAATCATAATGACCCTCAAGTTCAAGTAGCAATGCGAGGAATAATCACTTCATCCGTGCAGTTTACTAGAGATGACACTATCGCGATCAGTAACACCTCTACGGGAAGATACGCAATTTATTGGTATAGCCAAACCGGATTTGTAGTGACCGCTACTGGCTCAACACCGACAGGATACCCGCCTGATTCGAGCGGCTGTCCCGTGACTAACGGCAATCCACCTTCTGGCGCTGGGGGTGGTGGATCGCTCGGCGGCGGTGGCGGCGGCGGTTCGCCAGCACCCGGTTGCTACGGAGACTGTGGAACTGTGACGGTAGGCGACCCCAACCCCACGGATCCCTGAACTGTGCTAATTGTTTATCGGGAATGGCTGAGCAAGCCTCAGTCATTCCTCCGCTCCATCAAGGTCGGCAGCAAGGGGTAAAGCCCACGCCGCTCTATCGAGCGAAGCACCCACTGCGCTCACACTGCGCAAGCTCTCGCTGCCAGCCGCTACGACACTCCCATCGATCCTTCTCGTGCGACTTGTCGAAGGTCTGCCGCCGCATGTTGTTAGGCTCGTCGTGGCGGCCGACGCACAGCGCGACGCGGTGATCGATAGTCCACCCGTGCAGTGGCCGGTGTGCTTGCCGGTCGAGGGGCAGAGGTGCGCGGCGCCGAGGCGAGTACGATTTTCTTCACGGTGGTTTTTCTATTTAGCCGCAGTCTTCGCCCACGTTGCGCTTCACGAAGCAGAGCTCAAGCCAACGGCGTAACATACTCGCCAGCATTAGCTCATGTGGTCTACGGGGCGCCTTATGATCTACCGCCTAAATTGCTCCAGCGGCAACACGATCGGCGTCGAGGAATACATCTCGTATTCTGAAATCGACCCCACCGGCGCTTGGTGCCGCTATCTGGAGATACGCGCCGATAGCAAAACACTTCGATACAGCGCCGTCCACCTGCAAGATCAATGGGGGATGCTGCCGGACGGCGTGTGGGTCGAGTCGGAAGCGACAAAGCCGCACTGTGGGGTGAACCTTCCCATCTCGAAAGAATTGTTTGAGTCGGCATGGTCGTCAGCGCGGTGCGTAAACGAGTTGGGTTGATCCTTTCGTGCCCGGACAATTGTCGTACTCTATGTTTGTCAGTTAAAAATCAGGGGAAGGAAGATGAACGGCCTTTTCGGGTTTGGGGCTACTGTTTGGCTAGTCCTGTTCTGTTTTCTATTCGTCCTGGCGGTCCTATGGTTCCTCCTGCCCTTTGCAGTCTTTGGCAGCAAGTCGCGCCTAGACAAGATCATCGGTGAGTTGCAAACGCTCAACAAGACGATGAATGAAATTTCGACGCAGAATCGTGTCCTGATTGAGCAGCAAAAACTTCTCTTGCCGCGCTCGTCCAAACCACTTCCCGACCCCAATAGCACCTAGCTCTTGCATTATTCGCCATGGCAATGTCTCGCCAAGAAATCGAGGTCTGGGCTGCTGCCTACATACAAGCGCAGCAAGACCCCACTTTGCTCAAAAAAGGCAACTCCCTTTGGTGGGCCGTAGAAAAATTCATGTCACCGTTGCCCGACGGCACATCGTCCGAGGATTGTTGGGTCACCATCCTCGAAGTATTGTCGCGCAAGCCGCCTGACAGTGTACTGGGCGTTCTCGCTGCGGGACCTCTCGAAGACCTGATCGATTATTACGGCCCTGAATTCATAGAGCGCATCGAGACGGAGGCCAGACGCAATGCCTCGTTTCGACACCTGCTCGGCGGCGTTTGGGAGAGCAGTACCCCTGACGTGTGGGCTCGTGTGCAAAAAGCGCAAGGAGAGATTTGGTAGCTGGTAGCGCTGCACGATTGCGGTAGCATTCGGTTAACGCGGCGGTGGCCGCTTAGGTGAACTGTTTGCTGCCACATGAAACCCTTCTTCCGTTGCTCTTACTTTGTGTGCCTCTCTTCGACTCACTTGCGGCTTTCGCATCAACACGAATGGTCTTGGACCACGAGGATTGGATCAGGTAGTTGCTGGCCTTTAGCGACAACAGCATCGAGCCAAGCGCGACATGTAGGAAAATGCTTACACGCTAACGGGAAGTTCTCCGGCATCGGTTAGCTGCTCCAGCGTGCACACTCTCAGCCGTCCCGGAAGCAGTGCCGGAAAATGGGCCGGACGGCGATGGATCGCTCAGCTGGGCCGGGATGCTTCTCTGCGCTGCCTGATGGCAGTAGCATGAAGCATCGTGACGAATTCGGGGGATTCGTAATGGTCGATCTCGCACTCGTAAATGCACTATCTCCATCCTACGTTTCCGCCTCTGCCGCGGCTTCGCCTACATGCAACAGGCGTGGGCGCCCGAGTTGTGGAAGCACATTCCGATCGCGCTGCGGAAACATAAACGATACATCGCGGCAGCAGCCGTTTAGCTCTAGCGTTAGGCCCCAATTTGCGGAGGTCCGAGCACATGGCTGAAAAAGCAGAAGAAAAGATACCTGTCTGGGCTCTACCGGCGCTCTCCTGGCTGGTCTCGTTCTACTTCTTGGCGGGCTTCGTTGCCAATGTCGGATTTCCGCCAGACAGAGGACTTTTCATTGGGGACGCGTTGTATGTCGGCCTTTGGTTGCTCTTCCTCTTTCTTCCATTCTTCACGAAGATCAAGATTGGCGCCTTCCTTGAGTTGGAAAGGGAGGTTGCCAAAGCGAAAGAGGAGCTCCGTGAATTCAAGGCGGAGGTTCGAAACAGCATGTCCGTGCTTTCTACAAACGTGAACACCATTGGCGGCATGACCAACCAAGTGACGGTCAACATTCCTGGCCTCGCTGAGCTACGCGAGGCACGACAGGAGGTTGCGCAGAAGTCACCCGCGCAAGCGAAGCAAAGCGCAGAACAGGTCGAGGAGCGGATTCTTCTTCAGAGCGAAGATACAACTCTCGCTCTCGCGCGTACTCGAATTGATATCGAACGCTTGCTCAGGGAGATCATGGGCCGCCGTACCTCAGTGAGCCAAGGCAAAGATGACGCGGTCAGATTCATGAGTATGGGTCGGCTCTTCGATCTCTTTGTATCAGAGAACGACCAGCTCGCCTATTTGAGGACTCCGTTTAAGTATGTATCTCAGGTCTGTAACGCAGCCATTCATGCGCAACGCGTATCACCTGAGCAAGCGGAAGAAGCGCTGGCGTTGGGAGCTCAGATCATAGCTGTACTCAAAGAGCTCGTGGGCGGGTCGAAGTGATGGCGCCGAACGCCCGCAACGGCGGAAGGCGAGCACGCTCACCTTGTATCGCTTGCCCTGTCTTGGGCACCTTTCGAGACAGCTTCTTGGAAGCATCGGCCAGGCGATTTGATGCGGTAAGCTGACCATCCTTGCGGTCGGTGGCCGCTCACCTCAGCGTTCGGTGCCTTGACACATGATCATGAAATTCAGTGAAAGAAAAGGACTTGTTCCTGTAAGTAGGATCATTCAAGTGGAGGGGATGAGCGACGAACTGAGAAGCTCAATCTGGAACGTGTTGGATACAAGAATATGGTCTGAAGCTGGATTCAAGGACTGGTATCGAAACCAAGAGGAACCCCGGATTAGAGAGTTCAGCAAAATCCTTTGGCTCTATTACTTCAAGCGTCCCATTGATACCCGCCCAGAGAACGATGATCAAATCCTCAAAAAAGTCAGGGCGTACTTCTTTGACGCCCCCTGGAACGAGGTCTACGACTTCGTTGAGTTCATCTGTCGGATGTACAAAAAACCTCCAGACTGGTTAATCGAAGACCTTAATAATGTTCTGGAGCGAGAGCTTTCTGCCTACCGCATCGTTGATCGCTCCGTAGTCGACGTAACCGACAAACAAGAGATCGAAATGCTCGAAGCAGCGCTCAAGGATACGAAGTACGACGGCGTAAATCGCCATCTTAAGCGGGCACTAGAACTTCTGTCCGACAGGAAGTCTCCTGATTTTCGAAACTCCATCAAAGAGTCAATCTCTGCGGTGGAGAGCATCGCGAGAAGCATCGTAGGTCGAGACAAAGCAACGCTTGGCGAAGCTTTGGTTGAGCTGGAAAAACGGAAGAAGTTACATCCCGCACTGAAGCAGGGGTTCTCCACTCTTTATGGTTACACAAGCGATGAAGATGGGATCAGGCATGCGATGCTTGAAGAACCAAACCTAACCGCAGCGGACGCGAAGTACTTCTTGTTGTCGTGCACGTCCTTTGTCAACTACCTTAAATCCCAAGGGTAAGACGTGGCTAAGAAATAACGGGTCGACGCACATGGAACTATCTGCCGTTGTTAGTCTGATCGGGTCCTCTGCATCTGCGCTAGCCACCGTCGTGCTAACGGGCCTAACTGCATGGTACGTTCGCCTTACGCATGCCTTGGTGCAAGAAGCGAAGGCAACAAAGCGGCCCAACGTATTCGTCGATCTCGAATTTGATGGGAACGGTGGAAAGTTTCTCATCGGGAACAGCGGCGCATCACCTGCGTTCAACTTGCGCATTGCCGTTGAAGATTCAATTCCTTGGCGCAAATTAGGCGACGTCTCCACCGGAATCGGCTCGCTGAAAATCGTCGAAAGCGGACTAAAGTACCTAGCACCTGGACGCACGCTTAAGTTCTTCGCTGGGACTATAGAGCGGAATGCTGAATCCTTCGGGGCGGGAAGCGAAGTCACTATCGGCTTGGCTTATGAAACGGAGGACGGCAGTACGATATCTCAGCTCGTAACGATTGACCTCCAATCTTACACAGGGGTTCTAACAGAGTCCTTTCTCCACCCAGAGCGAGAGGTTGCGCGTGCCATTCGAGATACAGAGCGAGACAGACAGAGTCGCGAAAGAAGCAATCGCTTGCTTCACACATTTGTACAGACGACCTGCCCGACTTGCTGCGAGCAAGTGAAACCTGATGCAAAGAAGTGCCCACACTGTTTGGAAGCAATCCAACGGGCAGCCGCGAGTGCAGACTCCTAGTTCAGCGATGTTTCGCTGAAAAAATCTGTTGAGGCATCCAAGCTCGAACGTTTTGCCAGATTCCCCCCATAGGGGGTCGAGTCCCGCGCGGTCGACCATACCCACTCCCCTTTTTCCCCTGGCGATGACTAGCGGTTCCCACGCGGTCGACGCTATGCCCGACCACGGAGACGGAACGCGATGCTGTTGGATACCATCAAGGCTGCAGCGTACCTGGGCGCCGCCACGTATCAACTGGAATATTGGCGCAAGCAGGACTTCGGTCCGGCGTATGTACGCCGCGGTCGATCGATCCGCTACCGTCTCGAAGCATTGGACGCGTGGCGAGACTGGTGTGAGGCATATCGCCTCAAGTATGGGTCAGAGACCTACGGCAAGGCGTCGCAATGGGCACATAAGCTCAAGCGGCGACCTGGGGGCGAGCATGCGGTACCTGAGGCCGACCTACGGCCGCCCATGCTCACGGGTTAAGCCGCGAGTCGAGCCAGTAGGTTCCTCACGCTGGCCTTGTGCCACTGACCTCCGCGAGGGGTACGCATTCCGCGCTCGGTCAATGCGGCGGCGATGCCGCCCAGGCTCACAATGCCCTCGTCCCGCAGCGATTGAATCACAGGCTCCAAGTCTCGCGCGTGCACATCGGCAGATGCGACGACCGCTTTGACTCCCGCAGCATTCCCTTTCCCCGCGCGACGCAACGCAGCGGCACCATTGGGATTCCCAAGGCGTTGCCCTCGCGCCTTGGCCGCTTGAAGCGCCTCACGGGTACGTCGCGAGATGGCCATGCGCTCTTGCTCAGCGACCAGCGCCATGATGCCGACCGTCAGCTCGTTGGCGTCGGGCATGTCGGCGGCGATGAACTTCACGCCTGAGTCCCGAAGTGTGAGCAAGAAGGCAGCATTGCGGGACAGACGGTCGAGCTTCGCTATCACCAGCGTCGCTCCCGTCACCTTGCAGAGATGCAGTGCCTTCGCCAACTCAGGGCGGGCATTGCTCTTACCGCTCTCAATCTCGGTGAACGTCTTCAGCTCGGCCAGATGCCGCGGCAACGCGTAGGCATCGATGGCTGCTCGTTGTGCTTCCAGACCAAGACCACTACGGCCTTGTTTGGCGGTCGAGACGCGGAGATAGGACACGAATTTGGTTGGCTTCATGGCTTGGTATAAATCCCCCTAACGAACGTTAGTTAGAATTATACCATCAAAGTACCGTCTTGTTTCTAAGAGCGCTGCGAATTGCTTCTACTTGGATTGCGTATTCGCTAGGCAGCTTGTCTAAGAGACTAGTCAACTGCGTTAGCTCGCTTGGCATAAGATAAAAGTCTCGCACTGCAATCTCTCTCAACTTTCGCAAAGTGCTGCCTATGCGGGAACGGTCATTCGCGGCAACCGATAGACCAAGAATACTGATGTGAGCGGGAAAAAGATTGGAGTCGACTTTCTTCAGTTCCCAATAGTGTGCCTTCGATTCAAGATTTCCCATCTCGCAATCGTGCTTCACCCGCTTAAGATCGGACTGTATGGAACTCAACGTACGCTGAAGCGGTTTGACTTCTTTCTGAATCGCCTCATCAACTTCCTTCGACACAGACGCGGAAACATCGACGAGCGCAACCTCAGTTTGCCGTAGGACTTCGCTTCTGAGATTGCTGACATCGGCACTAAGGGTTGCTCGCAACTCAGCCCGGATCGATAAGATGTCCCGTTCATGCATGCGCGCGTTGCTGAACCAGCCGTAGCCAATAAGCAAAATTCCGAGCCCAACAACAGCGCCCAAAGCCCAATAGACGGTAGACAAAAGACGATCGGTATAATTCTGCATTACGGACAATTGTGCCTTCAGAACAGCAACTTCTGAAGCACCCGCGACTGTTGTGGATGTCTGGTCTAGCGAAGTGGGGGCAAGTGGTTGCACCGGAGCAGGAGGCGTTGTTTGAGCAAACGAAACGCCAGAGAACAGTATGAACAACGCAAGTGCAGACTTTACAAAGATTCCAAGCATGCAATCCCCCCATGTGATTTCTAGCTTCTGACAGACCAGACCCATTCTGACGCTTGCCTCGCAATTGCCAATTGCTCAAGAGTCTAGCCGAACCTCATCGTAGCTGACCCTACGGATCGCATTGCTCAACGCCGGCAACGACAGTTCCTTGGTGTACACACTAGCGCTGATCCCGTGCCCCGCATGTCCCGTCAGGGCATCGATGACCGGCAACGACACGCCGACCTCGGCTAGCTTCTTCTTGGACATTGAGTCTTCGGTATACCCGCTTAGCGGATTTGTATTCGCTTGACGTTGTGCGCCTGCCTTAGTCCAGATTCAAGTGCTTGCAGCTTTCGCTTGGCAGCATCACGTGACGCTGACGGGTCCGTCCGTCGTATTGCAAAATGGACTAGATTCTGCCGCTCTCTCAGGTCAACTACTGTAAATGCAAGCGCGGCGAAGTCGTTGGCTTCGAATCGTTTGAATTCGTCCAACCAACCACTTACAGCCGTCATCACACGATCCTGGTTTGCCAGCGCGGCGACCAATGCCTTAACTTCCTTGCGCTTAAACTCTCGCTCAGGGCCAGCGCCTGCTTGTTTGTATGCTTCCTCTATCTTCCGCAGATCGCTCAGTGTCGTTTCGATTCGGGCTGGATTGCAGACCGCGATGCCCGCAATAGTCGCGACTTCAATCAAGACTTCTTGCCGATCACGCAGAAGCTCTCCGTCCCCATCGTATTCAGGTGGCACGATTCCAAGCACGCGGATCGACGCGGTCCCCGCCCGACTCATCTCTGTCAGAACGTTCGATGCGCGGAGGCCGAAATTACGACGGTAGTTAGCGAGGGTTCGCTTCATGTCCACAAGCTGCCGCTTGGCGCCCTCTAGAGCCGCCAACTTCGCATCTCGTTCACGCAACAAGTCGCCAAGACGCACGATCTCGTCGAGGCGTGCCATTTTGTTGGTCGCTACGGCAATGTCACGGGTTATCGTTGAATCGGCGCCGAATTTTTCCACAGCGCAAGTACCTCCAAGGACCGTAGAGGTCTCATCGTGCAATTCAGCCACCCATCCTCTCTTGTGGCGCTGATCGCACAGGTTCCCGTTAGGCTTCAGGCAACAGCACTCCAATTCTTCTCCCTTGCCAAGTGCATACGGTCCTTTAAGCCTTCTGTAGTTCTGCTGCGAGAGCGGATTTTGGGGGCGATAGCTCGCCTCGCTAGTGATCTCAGAGATTGAGCTGTAGCGCTTCATTTTCGGCGAGCTCCGTTGAAGTCAGAAAATTATCATCGCGGCCGATCGTCTCAGCACACGAGATGAGGTTGACGGAAACCGGAAATGCCCTTGAGTCTGCTTGATTCCTCGTACCGGCAGATGTTTGTTTTATCTATGCAGCAACGCCTCGCAGAACCTCGCGACCACTCTCTCCACCGGTTTTCGGTAGACGATCTTCGCTGCCACGTCGCGCAAGGTCTTAAACGTTGGGCCGTCCGAGTAAACGTCACGCGCCAGCGTGCCGCCCTCATGACCGACGAAGCTAGCGACATGCCCCGCATGCACAGCCTTGTTCTCAAGGATCGTGATCACCGTCCGGCGGAACGAATGGAAGTCTGTCTCTCGACTCAAGCCGCGCCCATCGCGGAATCGACCGAACGCTTTAGAGACTGCCCACGACAGCCTTTCGTCATAGCCACCACCGCGCAGCGCGGGGAACAGCGAGCCGGTCGCATGCTTTTCCTGAAGCTCCTTCAGAACCGACACAGCAAGCGGATGGCAGACAACAATTGACCTGATGCCCGCCTCGGTCTTGGACTTCGTGATACGCACCAAATAGGCCCGCCCCTGCTTCGTCACATGTTCAGACCGCAGGTTGCATAGCTCGTCCAAGCGGGCACCCGTGAACAGCCCAAGTACCATGATGTCGGCTAGGCACGGATACTCTGGCCGCTCGCCGAACAACGCGATCAACTCCGCGTCCGTATACCCGCGTTTGGTCGGTACGGAGCCTTGCTTGCGCTGCTGCAACGTGAATCCGCCCCAAGGATTCAACCCATGCGGCACGATGTGATGCTGCCCCATCCACTTCCAGTACGCGAACAACGAATTCAGCTTGCGGCGCTTAGTGTTATACGACGCATCCGCCTTCTGGATTTCCTCGCGCACGTAGCGCGATGCGACTTCATCGGTGACCGCTGACGGCAACACGTCGCCGCCGAGGAATACCTTTAGCTCGCCTACCGCATGCCGATGTTGTTGAGCGGTCTGCTTACTGTACTCGGCGGAATCTAGCCATTGGTTGAGGACTTCCGACAGCGTCGCCTTGTCTGTCGTCGCGAGGTTTGCCCATTGCTTAGCGTGATTTTCCGGGACGCCATGCCTATCGACCATCTCTTGCGCACGCTCATTGACCATGCCGACGATGAAGTCACGCTCGGCATCTGCCGAATCGTCGTCGCGGCCTTTCAACTGGCGCAGGCGCAGACGCAATTTCGCCGCCTCTCGATTCGCCGGGTCGACTTGCTTGAGACTGTCGAACTCGCGTTTGTACTTTGCTACCAGCGCCCACTTGCGCAGGTTCGCTTCGTCGAGGTCACGTGTTTGAAGCGATATCTCGAAGTGCTCTTTCCCGTCATAGCAATCACGGATAGCTGCGGGAATCTTGAGCTTAAGCCACCACGCGCGGTTGCGTTGTTTGAGGTAGCTAGTATCATGCTTCGCCATGCGCGAAGTGTACCTGGTGGGACAGTTTGGTGGGACAGGTCAACCCACGAAAACCCAAGAATCTAGCTGGATTGCGGGGTTCAGACTCCTTAGGGTGATGTTCCCCCCACCTCCACCAACATAAAAAAAGCCGCCTTGCGCGGCTCTTTTTATGTTGGCCGTGGTGCGGATGCGGACCGTCTCGCTTCGCCAGAAGCGAGACGGTTCACAAAATTGCAGGAGCAATTTTGGACAGCCGCAGGCTGGCCCCGCAGCGCGCAGCGCGGAGGGGCGAGGCTCGTGGATGAGCCGAGCAATTCCCCCGGCCAAATCCATCTCGCGCACCTCTTTCCGCTTGCAGCCCTTGCGGCGCACCTTCATGCTATGGCCACCGGCATCGGGTTCGAACCGGAATGCGGCGATCGCGACGAGGGATGCGCGCGCGTCGGTCGAACCCGGTCGAAACAAGAACACAACATGATCGAATTCGGACACGGCACGCATATCGGCCTGCGCCGCGAACACAACGAAGATACGTATTACGCCGACGCAGACATCGGCCTTTGGCTCGTCGCCGACGGCATGGGCGGCCACGCCCACGGCGAAGTCGCCAGCGCGCTCGCGCGCGATGCGGTCGTGCGCGAAGTCGGCTCGGGTGGCAGCCTCGCGCAAGCCGTGCAGAGCGCGGATGCCGACATCCTGCAGTTGTCCGGCCGCCGCTCCGAGGCTCTACCGATGGGTACCACAATCGTCGCCCTGCACGTCACCGGCGCAGAATACGAAGCGTGCTGGGTCGGCGACAGCCGCATCTATCTCTGGGACGGCGCACTCAAGCAGATATCGCAGGATCACTCCTACGTGCAGGAATTGATCAAGCAAGGTGCGATCACGCAGGAACAGGCGCGCACGCATCCGCACCGCAACGTCGTCACTCAAGCGCTCGGCGTCACCGACCCGCAGAGCCTGCGCGTGGAGACGCTGCGTGGCCGCTTCACGCCGGGAATGCAGGTGCTGCTGTGCTCGGACGGCCTGACCGAAGAAGTCGACGACAGACAGATTTCCGCGATCCTCGCGCGCGACGATCTCTCCGCACAGGAGTGCGTCGATCACCTGATCCTTGCCGCGCTTGACGGCGGCGGGTCGGACAATGTCACCGCGGTGCTCGTGCGCAATCGCTAGATTCGATCGACGCCGGCCGCGCTTACTCGTGCAGCCACCGACAGTTGTCCTTGCTGCTCTTGTTGATCGCGGCCAGCCGCGCCTCGTGCGCGGCCAGCTCAGCGTCGTCCGCGCGGCGCACGCGGATCGCTGCATCGACGATCATGGTCGCTGCGTAACGAACGCGTTCCTTGGCCGGCTCGTTGTGCAAGCCGAGGCCGAGATCGCCCTGCCCGGCAGTCATCGCGAGATACACGTCGGCGAGCAGCTGCGCGTCAAGCAGCGCGCCGTGCAGGTCGCGATGGCTGTTGTCGACGCCGAGGCGCTTGCACAGCGCATCGAGGTTGTTCTTCTGGCCCGGATACTTCTCGCGCGCGAGCAGCAGCGTGTCGAGCACGCTGACGCGCTCGGCGATATTCACGGGTTGCTCCAGGCGCGCGAACTCGGCCGTGAGGAAGCCCATATCGAAGCTCGCGTTGTGCGCGATCAGCTCGGCGCCGTCGATGAAGGCGAGGAACTCGGCGGCGACGTCGGCGAAGAATGGCTTGTCGGCGAGGAAATCGTCGGTGATGCCGCTGACCGCCGTCGCACCCTCGTCCATCGCGCGCTGCGGATTGACGTAACGGTGGAATTCGTTGCCGGTCGGCCGGCGTTCGAGCAATTCCACGCAGCCGATCTCGACGATGCGGTGGCCCTTGTTGACTTCGAGCCCCGTCGTTTCGGTATCCAGCACCACTTGTCTCATAGCTTGCTTTCCTGCGCCGTCAACGCTTCGCTGCGTGCGCGTTCATCGACGAGTTCGTTTTCCTCGTGGCCCGAATGCCCGCGCGTCCAATGCCACTGCACTTTGTGCGGCGCGGCTGCAGCGACGAGGCGTTCCCACAAGTCTTGATTTTTGACCGGTTTCTTGTCGGCGGTGCGCCAGCCGTTCGCCTGCCAGCGCGGCACCCAGCTTTCGATGCCCTGCTTCACGTACTGCGAATCAGTGGTCAGGCGAACCGACGACGGCCGCTTGAGCGTTTCGAGTGCGCCGATCGCACCCATCAGCTCCATGCGGTTGTTCGTGGTCTCAGCGTCGTGCCCGCTGACCCATTTCTCGACTTTTTTGTAGCGCAGCAACGCCGCCCAGCCGCCCGGACCCGGATTGCCGAGGCAGGCGCCATCGGTGAACACTTCGACGACGGCGGAATCGCTCACGCACACTCCCGATGTGCGCCCGGCGCCAGCCGGGGATTGCGCGCGAGTTCGCGCGCATCGCGGCGCAGGCGCAACGGCGTCAGCGCGCTGCGACGCTTGCGGGCGAGCAGTAACCAGCTGCCGCGGAGCCGGCCGAAGGTCGCTTGCGCGATGCCGGCCGCTTCGTCGGCAGGCGTGGATTCCGGTATCGACCACGGCGACAAGGCACCGAGGTAGCGTGTCTGCAGAATGTCGATGCCCTGCCCCCCAATTACCGTCGCTAAGCGCTGGGCGGAGGCGAGCCGCAACGGCATGTGCGCTCGCCGCGCCGCGCCGGCCAGCCAAGGTCGCCACAGGCTCACGGAATTGAACCCGAGCACGAGCAGCACACCCTCCGGTGCGAGCACGCGGGCGATCTCGCCCGCGCAGGACGCCGGATCGTCGAGACGCTCGAAAAGGTGCTGGACGACGACGAGCTTGCAGCTCTCGCTGGCCAGCGGCAATTCGTCCGGCGCGCAGGAAAGGCCGCCGCGCAGCCTCTGTGCGTCGTCGAGCGCCAGGTTGAGCACGGTGCCGAGCAAATGCGCCGGCAGATCGGTCGGCGCCGCGGCATGGGCGCGCAGAAACAGGCCGGCCGTGCCGTAGACGCCGGCAAGGATCGGCGCCAACGCCGTCAGCTCCTGCTCGAATATTCGCCGTATCGCGGCGTGTTGGTAAAAGGAATTCGAATCGAGAGACATGAAACCGAGGGTACGCGATACGGCGGCGAGGTGCGGATTAGAGCAGATTTACGTTGCTGAAATCTCGCTAAACCAATTGTTAATTTTTCGTTTACTCTTTATGACTTTTTAATGGCACTTTTCCAGCTCGCTGATATAGTCCGCCGATCGATTTGAGTGGGATCTCTCCAACGCATGATTTCCGCCCATGCAGTCCAGGGCTGATAGCAGCGATCGCGCCACGCGGCGCGACCGTCGCTTGCTTGCCGTCAGCGCCTGCTGCGCGACGTTAGGCAGCGCGTTCATCCTGCTCGCCGCCTGCAGCACGCCGGTCGTGCGTCATACCGCGAGCGAGCCTATCGTACCCGCTCCGCCGCCGCCGGTCGCGGTCTCAGACCTGACGGTCGAGCCAAAGTCCCCAACACCGCTTTCCAGCACACCCGCCTCGCCGTGGCCGCGCCTGCGCGCGCGCTACGCAATGCCGGGCTGCGATTACAGCCCGACGGTGCGCCAGTTCGCCGCGCAGATGGCATCGAGCCCCACGCATCTGTCCGCGGCGCTGAAGGATGCGATGCCGTTCCTGCTCGTCGTCACCGAGCAGGTCGAAAAATACGACGTGCCGGGCGAGTTCGCCTTCCTGCCGTGGGTCGAGTCGAGCTACAACATGCTCCCCGCGCGCGGCGACGGCGTCGCCGGCATGTGGCAGCTGATGCCGTTCACCGCCCGCGAAAACGGCCTGCGCGTCGATGGCGACTACGACGGGCGCCTCGACGTCACCGCGTCGAGCCGCACTGCGCTCGGCCTGCTCAAGCAATACAAGGAAAGCTTCGGCGACTGGCGTCTGGCCAATATGGCCTTCAACGCCGGTGAAAACAGCGTGCGCGCCGCGCTCGGCAACCGCCACAGCATCACGCCGGCGGAGATCGCCAAGCTGCGCCTCAACCAGGTCAATTACGAGCATCTGACCAAGCTGCTCGCCGTCGCCTGCATCATCTCCGAGCCGGAGCGTTTCCGCGTCGAACTGCCCGACCCGGAGCCGAGCGACGTGCTTGCTCAATTGGAATTGCAGGCGCCGGTCGATCTGCGTCTCGCGGCGAAGCTCGCCGCCATCGATTTCGGCGAACTGCAGCACCTCAATCCCGCGTATATCAAGGGACGCATGCCGGACCGCGGCCCGTTCCATCTGCTCGTGCCGGCCACGCGCCGCGCGGCGGTCGAAAAAGCGCTCGGCATGCTGCCGCAGTACGCCTGGCAGAACTGGCGCGAGGTCAAGCTGCAGCAGCCGCAGAGCCTCGATACGCTGAGCATGGCCTACGACGTCGACGCCGCGGCGCTGGCGCAGATCAATCATGTCGGCGCGACAACGACACTGCCCGCGGGCACAAAGCTGATGGTTCCGGGCCGTGGTATCGAGGCGCCGTCCGCGGCAGTCGTCGCCGTCGCGAGTGCCGCGGAAACCGCACAGAAATCGTCCGCGCGGGTGACATCGGCATCGTCGACTAAGGAAGGCACCTGCACCGTGCGCCCCGGCGACACGCTTTGGGACATCGCCAACCGCTACGGCGTGCGCATGGAAGACCTCTTGCACTGGAACCGCCTCTCACGCAACGCCACGCTGCGCCTCGGTCAGAAACTCCTGCTCAACGCGCCCGAACGCGAAGCGATGAAGTAGGCCGCGGCGGCGGCCGCTTTCCGTCAGCCTCGATCGGGCCTCCGCGCGCTTGCGCTAAAATCGCGCGATTCACGCCACGACGACGGAGAGCACATGGGATTTCTGCAGGGCAAACGCGCGCTGATCACCGGCATCCTCAGCAATCGTTCGATCGCCTGGGGCATTGCCAGCGCGATGCATCGCGAAGGCGCCGAACTGGCCTTCACCTACGTCAACGACAAGCTGCGGCCGCGCGTCGACGAAGCCGCGAAAACCCTTGGCTCGAACATCGTCCTGCCTTGCGACGTGACCAGCGACGAGCAGATCGCACAGCTATTCGCCGATCTCGGCAAGCACTGGGACGGCTTCGATATCCTCGTCCACTCGATCGGCTTCGCTCCGGGCGAGGCACTGGCCGGCGAATTCCTCGACGGCCTCACGCGCGAGAACTTCGCGATCGCGCACGACATCTCCGTCTACAGCCTGCCCGCCCTCGCCAAGGCCGCGCGGCCGCTGATGAAGGGGCGCCACGGCGCTATCCTCACGCTGACCTATCTCGGCGCGGAGCGCGCGCTGGCCAACTACAACGTTATGGGTCTGGCCAAGGCCAGCCTCGAATCTTCGGTGCGCTATCTCGCCTACAACCTCGGCCCGGAGGGAACACGCGTCAACGCCATCTCCGCCGGCCCGATCAAGACGCTCGCCGCTGCGGGCATCGCCAACTTCCGCAAGATGCTCGAACACGTCGAGCACAACGCGCCGTTGCGCCGCAGCGTCACCATCGACGAAGTCGGCAACGCGGCCGCGTTCCTCTGCTCGGATCTCGCCTCGGGCATTACCGGCGAGGTGACCTATGTCGATGCCGGCTACAACACGCTCGGCATGACTGGACTGTGAAAAACAAACGGGGCGCAATCGCTGCGCCCCGTTTTTCTGCTTGCCGCCCCGTCGCAGCGGGATCAGTGATTCGGATCGACGGAAATCACGCCGTCGCCGGCTCTCCGTTGTCCAAACCCTCCGCCACCGGCTTCGCCGACTCGGCGTGGTGGTCGGCGGCGATCATCATGTAGAACGCCGGCACGACGAACAGCGTGAACAACGTACCGATCGACAGACCGGTCGTGATCACCAGGCCCATCGCGAAACGGCCTGCGGCACCCGCACCCGAGGCGATCACGAGCGGGATCACGCCGAGCACCATCGCCGCGGTCGTCATCAGGATCGGACGCAAGCGCACGCCGGCGGCGTGTTCGATGGCTTCGCGCTTGGTCATGCCGCTGCGCTGCGACTCGTTCGCGAACTCGACGATCAGGATGCCGTGCTTGGAAACGAGTCCCATCAGCGTCACCAGACCGACCTGAGTGTAGATGTTCAGGCTCGAGATCAAGTTGACGAAGATCAGCGCGCCGAACAGCGCCATCGGCACGGAAACAAGGATCACGATCGGATCGCGCAGCGAGTTGAACTGTGCGGCGAGCGCGAGGAAAACGATGATGATCGCGAACAACAGCGTCTGGCCGAAGCCGCCGGATTCCTGCACGAACTGACGCGACTGGCCGGCGTAGTCGACCGTGTATCCGCTCGGCCCCGCCTCCTGCACCGCATCGCGCAGGAACTGCAGCGCTTCGCCCTGGGACATGCCGCTAGCGCCGGAGATCGTCGCCGAGTTGAGCTGCTGGAAGCGGTTGATCGAGCGCGGCACGACCTCGTTCTTGATCTCGGCGACGGTCGACGCCGGGATCACCGATCCGTTCGGCGCGCGCACGTAGTAGTCGAGCACCTGTTCGGGATTGAGGCGATCGACCTGCAGCACCTGCGGAATCACCTTGTACGAACGTCCGGCGATCGAGAAGTAATTGACATAGCCGCCGCCGAGCGCCGCGCCGAGCGCGCCGCCGACATCCTGCTGGGTCAGGCCGAGCGTGGAGATCATGTCGCGATCGACCGTCACCGTGGATTGCGGCTTGTCGATCTTCAAATCCGCGTCGATGAACCAGAACTTGCCGGAGTCCTGCGCCTTCTTCAACACCGACTGCACGACGCCGTTGAGATTCTGGAACGGCTCCGTCGTATTGATGACGACCTGAATCGGCGCGCCCTGTGCGCCCGGCAGCGCCGGCAGCGAAAACACGAAGATGTTGCCGCCGGCGATCTTGCCCCACATGCCCTGCAATTCCTGCTGCAGCACGTGCGCATTCTTCGCGCGCTCGTCCCACGGCGTGAACAGCATGCCGCCGAAACCCTGGCTCGGCGTGGTGATCTGGAACAGCATCTCGTACTCGGGCAGCTTCTTGCCGATCTCGAACATCTGGTGCGTGTAGCCGAGCATCTGCTGCGCGGTCGAATTCGGCGGGCCGTTGAGCGAATAAAACAGGAAGCCCTGGTCCTCTTCGGGCGCAAGTTCGGCCTGCGAAGTCATGCCGAGCAGCATGGTCGCGCCGAACAACAGCGCACCCATCACGACGACCACGCTCCATGCCGACATCGCGCCGTGCAACACACGCTCGTAGCCATGGCGCACGCGCTCGAACACGCGGTCGATCGCCTGCACGAAGCGGTTGTTCTCCTGTTCGGCCTTGAAGAAGCGCGAGCACATCATCGGCGAAAGAGTCAGGGCGACGACGGCGGACACGGTCACCGCGCCGGCCAGGGTGAATGCGAACTCGCTAAACAGCGCGCCGGTCAGGCCCTTCTGGAAACCGATCGGCACGTACACCGCGACGAGTACCACGGTCATCGCGAGAATCGGTCCGCCGAGCTCACGCGCGGCTAGCAACGCCGCTTCTATCGGAGTCTTCCCTTCCTCCTTCATGTGCCGGTCGACGTTCTCGACCACGATGATCGCATCATCGACGACGAGACCGATCGCGAGCACGAGCGCGAGCAAAGTCAGCAGGTTCATCGAGTAGCCGAGCGCGAGCATCACGAAAAACGTGCCGATCAGCGACAACGGCATCGCGATCACCGGAATGATCACCGCGCGCAGCGAACCCAAGAACAGGAAAATCACCAAGGTGACGATGATCAGCGCTTCGACCAGCGTCTTCACGACTTCGTGGATCGAGGAAGTGATGAACATCGTGCCGTCCCAGACGATCTCGCCCTGCAGACCCGACGGGAACTGCGAGGCGATGCCCGGGAACAGATCTTTCACGCGCGCGGCCACGTCGAGCACGTTCGCCTCGGGTGCGACCTTGATGCCCATGAACACGGCCTGCTTGCCACTGAACGACGTGTTGGAATCGTATTCTTCGGCGCCGAGCACGACATTGGCGACATCTGACAAACGCACGATCGCGCCGTCCTTCTGCTTGACGACGAGTTTCTTGAACTCCTCCACGCTGTGCAGGTCGGTCGCGGCGGTCAGATCGACGCTGACCATCTGGCCTTTGGTCGTGCCGACCGCGGCGAGATAATTGTTCGACGACAGCGCGGAGTAGACATCGCTGGCGGTGATACCGAAGGCGGCGAGCCGCGCCGGATCGAGCCACGCGCGCAGCGCGAACTGACGGCCGCCGAGGATTTCCGCGGTTTGCACGCCCTGCACCGCATCGAGCTTGGGCTTGACCACGCGCGCGAGATAGTCGGTGATGCTGTTGCCCGGCAGCACATCGCTGCGGAAGCCCATGTACATCGCGTCAAGCGATTCGCCGACCGCGACGTTGAGCACCGATTGCTGCGATTGCGGCGGCAACTGGTTGCGCACCGAACTGACCTGCGTCTGGATCTGGGTCAGCGCGCGGTTGGCATCGTAGTTCAGACGCAGGGTTGCGGTGATCGTCGACAGGCCGCTGACCGACGTCGACGTCAGGTAGTCGATGCCCTGCGCCTGCGAAATCGCCTGCTCGAGCGGCTGCGTGATGAAGCCCGCAATCGTCTGGGCGTCCGCGCCGTAGTAGGCCGTCGTCACCGTGACCACGGCATTCTCGGTCTTTGGATACTGGCGCACGGAAAGATCGGTCAGCGCACGTATGCCGAGCACGAGGATCAGCGCGCTGACGACGATCGCGAGGACGGGTTTCTTGATGAAGGTGTCGGTGAAATTCATGGTTTTGCTCGCTTTGCGTTAGGTCGGCGGCTAGGCCGCCTCGTGAGGTCGCGCACTTCGTGCACTCGTCACGAGCCCGCGTAGCGGGCGACCTCATCCATCAATGTTCCTGCGGCTTCGGACTCGCGCTGTCCGCCGGCAACACACTGTTGTCGATCGTGACCGCAGCACCGTTCTTCAATTTGATCTGGCCGCTGGTGACAACTTCGACGCCTTCATCCAGACCCTTGGTGATCGAAATCTGATCGCCGCGTGCACCGTTCGTGGTGACAAAGGCTTGGCTGACGACGAGTGCATCGGGCGGAATCGGAGGACCCGCCTGCGGCGCAGGCGTTGCCGCCGCCTTACTGCCGTTCTTCTTCGCCTCGGCGGCCTGTTCCTTGTCGAGATCGGCCTTTTTCTTCACCACGTAGACGGTCTCGCCGTACGGGTTGTAGACGACCGCAGTCTGCGGCAGGGTCAGATAGCGAGCTTTGCTGCCCACATCGATCGCCACCTCGGCGAACATACCTGGCGTCAACAGCTTGTCGGGGTTGGCCACCTTCGCCTCGATCATGACGTTGCGCGTATCGCTGTCGACCTTCGGATTGATTGCCGAAATCTCGCCTTCGAACGCCTTGTCCGGGAACGCATCGAGCTTGAGCATCACTTTCTGGCCGACTTTCAGGTCCGCCAGATTCTTCTGCGGCAAGTGGAAGTCGATGAAGACCGGATCGATCTGCTGCAAGGTCACGATCGTCGTGCCGGAATTGAGATAGGTTCCCGGCGTGATTGTGACGATACCCGCGCGGCCCGCGAACGGCGCGCGCAGCTGCTTGCGCTGCA
>Ga0070685_10000286_pt1 | contig 32157 bp, 54 predicted proteins | sample KBSS13LmetaG_FD_65651 | JGI IMG/M metagenome (GOLD analysis project Ga0070685, IMG submission 65651) | Switchgrass rhizosphere microbial communities from Kellogg Biological Station, Michigan, USA - KBS S1-3L metaG | ecosystem: Host-associated > Plants > Roots > Rhizosphere ...
GGTTGCGTTCGCGGGCAGGGCGCCCAGCGCCGGTGTCCGCACGTTGACGATGAACCGCTCCCGCGCGCGCCCGACGAGCCGCCGCTGTTCCGCATAGACGAGCGGATCCGCACCTGTGGCGAAATGCACCGACACGGCGTAGTTGCCTTCCGGAACGCGCACGGAAAATTGGCCCGGCGCGCCTGGCTCGAACCCGAAACCGGGGGTTGCGTCGTACGGCGGACGGCCGGCGGCGTTGCCGTGTGGCGCAAAATCGAAAGTCAGCGGAGCCGCGGTGAGTACACCCGGTGTCAAAAGAAGGGCTACGGTGACCCTCAAATCGGCTTCCCCCGTGCCTGACTCCGAGCGTGCTTGAGCGCTTTTTATCGTAGTTGATCGAAATGCGCCAGCTCGGGACACATTTATATGCGTGGACTTTGGCACTTCGTCTGATAAAGTGCGCCCCCCTCGATGGGCCGTTAGCTCAGTTGGTAGAGCAGCTGACTCTTAATCAGTAGGTCGTAGGTTCAACCCCTACACGGCCCACCACTTTTTCTCACCAAGTGTCTAAGCGTCTAAGGCTGTCCTTAGACGCTCACTTCACCGGCCGGCGCTTCTCGCCGCGCGTGTACACCTCGCGCATCTGCCCACGGTGGCCGATAACGTTCCTGTCCTGCGCGTCGGTCTGCGCCTTCGGGCGTAGCTGGCGGAACTGAAACCCCATCTTCAAGCGCCGCAGGGCGCTCTGAAGGCCCCACTGCGACCAGGCGAGCCCACGAGGGGTCGTGAATAGCGTCGCCCCTCCGCGCTCCAAAGCGCGGTTTATGAAGCCGCGCAGGGTAGGCGTGATCTCGTAGTCCGCTTGCTTGCCGGTCTTGCTCTCGATGTACCGCAGTCGGTCGCCTTGCACGGCTGCCGGCGTCATCAGCATCAGGTCTGTCTGCCGCGCGCCAGTGAGGTACGCGACCGCCAGCAGATCCTGCAAATGCTCATTCGCGCGATCGATCGCGCTGCTCAATGCGTCGTGCGCTACGTAGACCTTCGACGGCCGCTCGGTGTTACGCCGCACGCCGTGGCACGGGTTCATATCGAGCCAGCCTTTGCGCATGCCGTAGTTGCACGCACTCGAGAGACACGCACGCTCGCGGTTCCCAGCGACCGCAGCACCAGCATCCTCGCGATGTGCAAGGTATTGGGCGACGTGCGATGGCTTCAACGCGTTGCGCGGCATGTGGCCGCAGAACGGAATCAGGCGCGTGACGACGATGCGTCGGTAGTCTTTCTGCGTTGGCGGCTTGAGCTTCGTCATGCCGCTCTTGACGAACGCCAACAGCACGCCGGCCATGTTGTGCGGATCGGCATGTGTTAGCTCGTAGTACGCTTCAAGAAGCGTGACTTCCCCATCTGCGACCCGAGTAAGCGGGAGCCATTTGTTCTTGCGGACGACGTAGTACCGTCCGTGCTTCTGCGTGACTCCTGGCGGGAGCTGCATGCGGAGAAGTCTGGTTGCGTATCGGGGCCCAAGAGTGCCTTATTGATCGCCTCGGTGGTAGTCCACGGGCTACCGTCAGCCCCGACGCCGTGCGTGATCTTGTTTTCGAGCAGATAAGAGCGTACAGCACGGCGCGACTGGCGCCGGCTGATCTGCCGTAGCTGCTCGAAGGTGACGATCACGGCAGCCCCATGATGTTGAGCGGCGGCGCGTAGTGCCGGATGTACGCGCCCTCGTATCTTGAGACGCAGCGCCACGAAACGCGCTCATACGTTGCGTGGGTGAACCGCTTGCCAAAATATTTGTGCTGCCCTACGCGGAAGGCAATGTTCTGAGAACGGCCAACATACAAAAGCTCCGGGCCACGCCAAAGGAAGTAGACGCCGCACTCAGTTCCGCCATTCACACGCGGCAATCCTCGCAACTGATCCATGGCGAGCACAGCAAATCGCGCCATGCAACGATCGTATGGGTTGGTGCCCATATCGTTCATGTGCTTATTCACGGCGCGTTCGCTCCAGTAGCCCATCACCCCCGCTCCTGCTGTGGTGGGAGAGGGCCGATGTCACGTATCACATTGCGCATTGCTCCAGCGGCTATCGGGAAATGTGCCTGCTGGAACGTCAGTGCGGCTTGTTCAAACTGTTGGACTGCGTAGTGCAGCCTCGCAATCGCCGCCTCTGCGCGGGCGCGTTCGTAGGCCGCAGCCTTCCACTCGTTCACGGTCTCGCCGCGACGGAACTCTTTCGGCCACTCCGGCATCGTTTGTTCGTCGCTCACGTCCGCTCCTTCTGTGGTGGGAGACTAATCACAGGTACTGCACCGATTGAGATGGCTCACGCCATGGGGACAGCGTTGTTCACGCTCCTTCGCCGCAGCGCGGGTGGTGCAGGTGGGGCACTCGTCACCCATCGTGTCCAGATCGATGCGGCCAGACCCGCCGCACGTCTCGCACACCCCGCTCCGTGGCCCGGTAACGCTCGCCTCTGCAACGACAGCGCTCGCCATTGCCTGCGCCTCTGCGCGATCCTTCGGCTCGATGAAGTCGCACACGCTCGCCTCTGGCTTTGGCCGCATCTTGGCAAGCATCTCAGCGGCGTCGACATCGCGCTGCTGGATCATCTCAGGCGTCCATCGCGCCTCTTCCCCGCGACCTGCGGGAGAGGATGGCGGGGAGAGTCTGCAATCTTCGCAGCCGTAGCACGGCACGTATCGCGACGCGTCGTGATCGTTGCGGAGCAGTCCGCTATTCCCGCATCTTGGCGGCTCATTCGCCTGCGCGGGAGAGGCGGAGCGGAGGGCGAGGAGCGCTGTCGCTGCTTTGTGCGCAAGGATGCCAATCGGAACGAAATGTGTCGCTTTTAGCCCGTCAAGCTCCGTCCAGACTAATCGCGCATCTTTCGGGATGCTGAGTAGCTGCTCTTCAAGCGGTACTTCGCAGGCCATGTGTTCGTCTTTCGTAATCACTTCACATCCCCCTCGCCATCGCTTCGCGCAGCAGCGTCTCTGCGGGCCCGCTGTAGTTCCCGCAGCAACGTAGCCGTCATCCCCCACGGGATCATGGCGTTGTTCATGATCTTTTCGCGATACTCAAAGCTGTCACGGCATTTCTCGTAGCGAATTGCATACATCTCTAGAATTTCGTCGCTGATCTTTTCGTCGCTAACCATGATTTTTTCCTCCCACTTCGCTTCGCGCCTTTGCACCGACAAACGTATGGCTAATCGCGCCATGCTCATTTGCATGCTCTCCGCATACTGCGCAAATGCTCGTTTCCTTCGCCTTTGCATCCGCTGGCGCTGGGGTGAGGGCGGCGCGCCGCATTTCGTCGGCCAGGCCTTTCCAGCCCATCGCTTCGACTGATGCGGCACCGCGCTCCAACGCCTCCCGCGTCGCGTCGCGCTCCTTCCGCAGCTCCTCTGCGCGGTCAAAGTTCACAGCGTTCGACTTGATGGCATAGTCGCGTTGTCCGGCTGCTACGTTGAGCGTCTGACGCAGCTCCGCGAGCTTTGGCTGTGCGCTTCTCCACTCTCTGATGATCCACGCAATGACGGCGTCATCGCCGCTGTCGAAGTGCGTGGTGCCGCGCTTGAACTCCAGCAGAATGCGCTCGATGTCATCGAGCGTGAACCCATACGGGTTGTTCAGGCCGTACGGCGCTTCGGACGATGGCGCGTCGTAATCTGCATCAATAGGCGGTTCAGGCTCTTTCAGCGCCGCCTTAAGTAGGCTGTCGGAGATTGTTAGCTGGGCTTGCAGCTCCGCGAGCATCGCAAGCGAAGCGTTTTGCTGAGCTAACAGCGCGTCGTAGTCGGAGGCGAGGACGAACGCGTCGAAATCGACCGTAGGGTGTGGGGCCGAGTTCATGTCGCTTGTCCAGCCGTAGTACCGCTTCACGTCCTCGGGCGGCTTGTCGGGGGAGTTCATTTGACGTGTTCCTTATTTGGTAGTGACCGGGAAGTGAACCTTGGCCCTGACGTTGCCGACGACCCACAGCCCGCGATTGATAGCGTTGGCGGCGATCACGGCGTTGCGTCGGCTCTTGAACCCCACAGCAAGCATTTCGTTGCCGCGCGCGTCACGTACTTCGACCGTGAAGCACTTTGGCCCCTCTGCCGACTCAACAACCGAGGCGGTTTTAGCGCTCGTACTCATAAACACCCCTCGTCCGGCGGCTCACAGCCGTCATCTGAATCGTTGCTAATAGCCGCGATAAACAACACAGCTAGGCCTAACCACTGCCACAAGCTCATCGTTTTCCCCCTTCGACGCCTTCGCCGAGAGCGGCATGGATACGCTCATAAAGAGGCAGCGGGATGCGGACCAGCGTCACGCCGGCGTCTCTATCGTCGCCGTGATAAAGCCGCGACGCGCCCATCTCAATGAGCAGAGCGCGATTCGCATCAGCCTCCCGCCGCAGCGCGGTGATGGCGCGGTCGATGCAGCCAGACGCGCTGGCGTAGTTGTCCTCGTGTAGAGCGTGGGAGAGGAACCCAAGCTCACGGCAAATCGCCTCCACGTCGATCCCTCCATTCACGTCTTCGGTCATGGCAATACCTCAACGCGACACTTGCGCAACTCGAATGATTTGCGCGTCTCGCTCCATGACTCGCCTGTTGCTTCGCACGCGTTTTTGATTGCCTGCTTACGAGTCCAGTGCACGCTCCAAGGCCTGCCCCAGTTGGTAAGCAGCCAGCAGAAGCCGTCCAATGTGAGAAGCGGGCGCTCTATTTCATTCACATGCTTTCTTGTCTTACTCATGTTCCATCTCCCTAACAATCGACACCGCAAGTAATTCCCGCACATCCGCCCCAAGCTCGCCCTGCACGATCGCGTCGTAGTCGCCGCGGTCGGCTTTGGCAGCTACGAGACGCCTCGCCCACGCCATACGGCAGTCGGCGCTGCGGGCGGCTTTTAATGCCTGGATTAAATCGTCCATGGGCGAGGGGTCGGTGGTCATGTCAGAACGGCAGACTCGAGTCCGTATCGTCGAACTCGCCAGTGGGCACGCGAGTGCGCGGCGGGTCGTTGCTCGCAACGCCCGCGCTGCTGCGCTTGTCGCCGCCACCTTGCAGCGTTACGCGCTGCACGTTGCAGGTCATCTCCGCCTTCGCGCTACCATCCTTCGCGCTGTACGCGCGAACGTCGATGTCGCCGCTGACGGCAACCTTGGTTCCAGCCGTCAGGTACTGCTCAAGCTTCTGGCCCCTGGCGCCCCACATGGCACAACCGATCCAGAGCGTGGACTTCTTGTCACCGAAGCCAGTGTTCACGGCGAGCGAGAAGTTGGTGACAGTCGTGTCGCCTACGGTCTTCGTCTCTGCGTCGCGGCCGATGTTGCCGGCGAATGTTCCAGTGTTCATGCTGATTCCTTGTCGTAAATCTTTTCAGGGATGTGGTCGTAGTTGCTGGCCTGCGGATACGAGGCAATGACTTGGTAGGTAGTCTTGCGCTTCGGCTCCTCTCGCAGCCGGTATGTCGCCATGTATTCGCTCTCATGGCGCAGTTCAACGCGCGCCTGCAGGTTGAATGACGAGACGGACATTTCCGCCTCGTTACCGGCCACCTTCGCGAACTCAGTGAGAATCGTGATTGCTTCGCCGAGGTTCACGCGGCCTCCTGCTTCTTACTGGCATCGATGTATTTCTTGATAGCCGCTCGGGACGAGGCGGGGATGAGCCGCCAAACTTCCCCATACTCCTCGATCCCGAACTCACGCAGCTCGTTGTGCACGGCCATGACGGCGGCGGAGATCGCTGCTTCGTGTTCTTCCTGAGTCGCGCCTAAGTCGCCAGGCGGGTTCAGTGCTTGAGCGAAGCGCACGCTGATGTCGTCGCGGCGCTTGGCGATGATGTCTGCTTCAGATGGCGGCGCTTCCTCTCCGCTGTCGAGCCACGCGAGCAACTTCGTGCCGGTCGCCTCGGTGATCTCGAACGGCTGGCGGAACATCCGCGTGCGGTCCTTCGACGGAATCGCCAAGTGCGATTCGTGTTCCAGTTCGAACACCGACGTAAACTCGTACTCGACGCCAGAGCGCATTTCGAGCTTCATCCCGACCTTAACGACCTTCTTGTCAGATCCCTGCTGCGTCTCGGTCTTGCTCCGCATCGTCATGATGACGTGCATGCGTGACTGCAGCATCGCGTCGATGAACGCGCGGTAGCGGGGCGTCGTGTCGCTCCAAGCGCTCCACGTATTGCCCTTGTACTTCGCCACGGCTAACTTCTCGTTCGCCTCGAGCAATCCACCAGCACCATCCCAAACGTGCGTGCCGCTATCGATGATGCAGTTGCTGTAGCCGGCCCGCTCCGCGCACTGGATCGCTTCGATAAAGCGCTCCGGCTCGTACGGCGGATCGAGGTCAAGAACGTCGAAGTCAAAGTCCGTCGAATACAGACTTGCCGACCCGCGCTCCGTGTCGATGAGAGCAGTGCGCCCGCCCAGACCCTTCGCGATCCGCAGAGCCGCCGTGGTCTTGCCGGAGCCCGATGGGCCACCGACAGCCAATCTCAATTTGGACTTCTTTCTGGTTGCCTTAGTAAATTGCATAGTCATGCGTTTCTCCTCTCCATTCTTCGTTTAAACATCTCTGGTAAATGCTCTCGAATGTGATCTGCCTGAGACATCACTCGAAGGTTCTCCAGGCGGTTGTCCTTGGAGTCTCCGTTGATGTGGTGCACGATTTCGTTAGACAGCAATTTCCTTCCGAGATGGGTCTCAATCACTAGCCGATGTTCGTGTCGGCCATTCCGCTTCGTGTATTTGGATGTTCCAGTCTTGAGAACCCCGCGCTGCGCGTCGCCCCTTTTGGCAGCCGAAAGAACCGACACCCTCGCGTTGTGACTCGGCCCTCTCACTCCAGCCCATACGCATTTCTGCGAGCAGTACCTCTGCTTCCGCTTCTTGTAGATAGGCGTGAAGACCTTCTTGCACGAGAGACAATTCCTCGGATCTGCAAAGTTCGCCACCTTCATACCTCCATCGTTCCAAATTCTGTTGATACCACCAGGTGGCGTCGTCGTCGCGCCCTAGGTCCATCGCGCCGCTCACGTCAAAACCTCTTCGTTTGCGCTTCCTTCCAGTAGTCGCGCCTGTATTGGAACGGCTCCGGCTGGGCTCTCCGTCCACGCACCACGGACCACAACCAAAGACGTAGGCGTCGCAAGAGCATCAAAGGTCTCCTCTGTTTCCATCCTTCGCATCTCATTGAGGAAGGCGGTGCGGTCGCGAAAGCTGCCGAAGTTGGTGTAGCGCATGGTCAAAGCTCCGACCGCGCCGGATACTCCGCTCGCGGATTCAGGTTATGCGTCGAGTGCGCGATCCAGCCGCGCTGGTAGGCGGACCGCATGCCGATACGCATGAGCCGGTCAATGCGTCTGCGTCTCCACTGCACCACCATCCCAACCGCGCAGGTGAGGATCAGCAGGAGGCAGGCGACAACAAACCCAGCGCTCACAGCCCAGCCCTCGCATACCGCCGCTCAGCCACGACGAGTCGCGACCACCTCTTCGCCTCCTCCGCCCACTCCCGCGCGTACTGCGGCTTCGCCTTCACGTACCGCCGCGCCTGGTACAGCGCGTAACGCTTCCAGTGACGGAGGATGTCTATCTCTGTCATGCTCCTACTCCGAACGCGGAGTGGCACTCGCCACACGTCGCTGCGTCTTTGTTGTGCTCGCACGTCTCCACGCAGATCGGGCAGACGAAGGGCTCGTCCTCGAACAGCGGGTCGCGATCAACCGATGAACCGCACTTCTCGCAGTACACCTTCACGAGCCTTTCTAGGTCGTGCTCGTGCTCGTCGTGCCACGGGTCGTCGCATACGTCGAGCGTGCCGCGCCGGTTCACGAAGCCCGTGGTGTCACCGCAGGTGCTACATGTCGGCGTGTGTGCGCCACTCACAGCCCGCACCCCAGCCGCACCAGCACCACACACCCAGCAGCAGTCGCCATATAACCGGCGAGGATGGCTACACCTGACACGCGGTCGAAGAGGTCGAGGGTGTTCATGCAGCCTCCGGAGCAGCAAGCGCACGAAGGTTCTCGATCTTGCCGTCGATGTATTCGAGCTTGGCGCGGAACTCGGCGACCGTCCTGTCGCGCAGTGTGGTCAGCGACTTCATTTGCGCCTCGGCCATGTCAGCCGGCGGCAGCGCTTTGAACTCGATGGTCTGCCACTCGCTGATGCGTACGTAACCATCGGGCGCGTAGGTGGCCTCATCGCCGTAGTTAGGGAACACGGTTTCGAAGTCGAACTTGTTGTCGCGGAAGACCGCGATGCGCTGAGTCATGTTGTTCTTCATGACTAACCCGCCTGCCGAACGCGTAAAAACGCTTCGCTGTAAACCGGCTCCGTCAGCGACGGCGTGAACGACGGCTGGCCGGTGGCGACGGAGAAATGGATGGGGAGCGGGTCGAGCGGCTCGAGATGGCCGAAACATTCGTCGCAGCTCCATGCGTCCGCGCTGTGCGCGATCTCGCATGTTGCGCAGTAGAGTCTGTTGTCCATTTGGCTTCGCTCCCGTCAGTTCGGTGACTGTGGGGGCAGAGTACACGCACTGTTTACGCAGGTCAACACTGTGTTTACCGCTAAGGCACAAAAAACCCGCCGAAGCGGGTTTCAATTCAACTTAAAGCTGGCCGCCCTATTCGTCGTCGTCTTCTTGAAGAACGTGTGGATGAGTCAGCGCCTGACGTATCTGGATTAGCTGACTCATGATTGCTACGTAAGCGCCGCGAACAATAGAGGCATCAACGCCAAAAGCGATGAAAACGGCCACCTTTGCGCCTATTGGATAGTCCACGGGCGGCGAAGCTAGATACAGGGCTATCAAGACCAGCGTCATTGCGTGCGCTTCGTGGGCCGCGTGCTGGTCGCTTTCTCAGCCATTCGGCGAGATGGGTTACTCGGTCGAACGGGTGCCTGCGGGCCTGTGGGTCGGGCAGGGGCAGTAATAGTGGGCGGCGCTTCTCCCCGTACTTGAGCGCCAACATGGCCAAAAATCACGTTCTGGATGAACTGCTTTACGGACTCGTCTTTGATCTTGTCCCATTCAGCGCCTACCTGAGCGCCCTCTCGAGTAGGCCAGAATCCATGCGTGGATTGCGCAGCAGGGGCTTCCTGGGGCGGCTTGACGCCGGTCATTAGCTCTTCAACAGAGACGCCCAGCAACGTTGCCGTCTGGGCGTAGCGCTCTGGCGGCCAACGCCGCTTCTTCCAGTTGGTAATGAGCTGCTTGTCGATGCCAAGCGCATCGGCAAACGCCTTCTGGTTCCACTTCTTGAGGTCTCGGGCCAAAGCCAAGGCCCTGACTGTGATCGGGTCGTCGCTCATTGGATCAATCCTAAACATCCCGTTTACTGGCCGGGTAAACGATTCGTTGGACTTTCGGTAAACACGCCGTGTACTATCCGGAGTCATGAAAGCAGACGAATCAGCGCGATTGATCGACAAAGCTGGCGGCAACGCCAAGTTCGCGGAGTTGTTAGGTCTCACTGGCAAACCGAATTTCCAGCAGATGATCTACAACTGGCGAAAACGCGGCATCCCGGCAACGGTCGAACTCGCCCACCTCGATAAATTGAAGATGCTGTCTGGCAACTCAGACGCCGCCTAACTACTCGCGTTTTAAAGGCCGTTTTCTCGGCCTTTATGTTTGACCTAACGAGGCACGAACAATGGCCCTTCCAAGAAAAGACGTTCGAGCCGCCGTAGACGATGAAGTCCATCAGCGCCTTGTTTGGTGCGCGAATCGCGCAGGCGTTTCGGTGGCGGTCTATGTCGAGCAACTGATTCAAGCCGATACCTCTAACAAAGTTGATCTTGTCGTCGAGACCTACGATGACCTAGAGCGGGCAGGGCTTGTTCGGAGAAACCCGGAGGCGTCCAAGTGAGCGGTACCGAACAAACCGGGATTGGTTCCGTAAGTACTTGTACTGACAGGGTCTCCGAGAAAATCCGACCACCTACGAACAGACAGCGCGCAACGGCCTGCGGGCCTTTTTTTTGGGCCCATAGCTTTTTTGTAGGTGATGCCCGACGGCAGGGTAACCCTGCCTCCGTCGGACGAGTCTCCGCCCACGTAAGCGATCTGCGAGTGATGACTCCCCCTGCGCGCTATGAGCGCGCCTTGTCCGGCTCTGCCTTTGGGAGCCGGAGTTTTTTAGAGGCGGCATGACAACGAAGAACGACATCCTGGAAAGATTTGAGGCGAAGTTCATACCTGAACCGAACAGTGGATGCTGGTTGTGGGAAGGCTCAGTTGGCAGAGGCTACGGCAAATTCACCTTGGGGCCGTTTCGAACTAGCGGCAGGCGACATGAGGTCGCGTCACGCGCGAGCTGGATTCTCTATAGGGGTGAAATACCGGCTGGTCTTTTCGTGTGCCATCGATGCGATGTGAGGTGCTGCGTCAACCCAAACCACTTGTTTCTTGGCACTCCGCGCGAAAACACCTTGGACATGGTGGCTAAGGGGCGTTGCAGACCTGGAACCATGCTGCAGACGCATTGCAAACGCGGCCACGAGCTTTCTGGCAAGAACCTGCGATACAACAAAGAAGGCCGTCGCCTTTGCATTGCGTGTCGTAAAGCCTCGTGGCGCAAATGGGCGCCACATGTAAACGCTCTAAAAAGAGCCCGCCACAAAGCTGAAGTTGGCGGCGCCAATGAGTAAGGCCGCAATGAACTGGCGAGACTGCGCAGAGCACGGTCGCCAAGTCCACCACGGCATGCACTGCGTGTCTTGCGCACGCGAAGGCAAGCCAGCTCCAGCACTCCCGCCGCTCGTTGAGTCGGTGCCGCTTTGGATGAAGAAGGCCATCGAAGGCATCGACTGCACGCGCCCACGGCAGCGGAAGCCAGTGGTGGTGCCGACGGTTCCTAAGCGAGTAGGTAGGCCGCGCGGGCTGAAGCTCTCCACGCGCGAGGCCGTGTGTGTGAAGGCATTCGCTGAGCTTGCCGGCGAGGAGATGATCGTTACGAAGATCGCGCAGCGGATGGGACTCAGTCGCTGCACGGTATCGAACCTGCTCAATCGTGCGCGTAACAGGCTGGGGCTAGATAGCCGCACCGAGCTAGTCGATTGGCAGAGGTCGCAAGCATGATCGGTCGTATCTGCATTGTGCTGGTCGCTGTCGTGATGGTACTGATCCTTGGCGTGTGCCTGATTCTCAGCGCGATTGCCCGCGTTTTACGTGGTGATGCGTGAGGCGCTTCCCGTCAACAAGACTGACAAGAAGAAAAGTCCGCAATCATCTCGCCGGGCTGGATGCGCTTGTAAATGGGACTACGCCAGTGTTTGAGCAACCGAAGGTCGCGCCGCGCGCGGGCGGGAAGCAAAAAGAGTCGTACGTTAACGACGCAGTAAAGGCGTGGGCCCGACTGCGGCCGGACATAACCATTTTCCGTAACAACGTTGGGGCGCTCGAGTGGGCGCCCGGTAGATGGCTGCGGTACGGCTTGTGTGTCGGCTCAAGCGATTTTATCGGCTGGCAGTCCGTCGTGGTGACGCCAGAGATGCTGGGAAAGCGTGTTGCGGTCCTGGTTGCCCTCGAATGCAAAACACCAGAGGGCATGCTGACTTCAGAGCAGTCCGCATTTATACAGAAGGTTCGTGAGGCCGGTGGCAAATCCGGAGTAGTTAGAGACGTGGCTGATGCGGAGAACATACTCAAATGAAAGCGCCAAACTATTACCAGTTCCAAGAGCGACTCGCGAATTCTGTCCCGCTTGACGTTGTCGAGTGGCGAGATCCTGTTGTCGACGACTCCTACGTCGTGGATGAAAAAGAACTCACTGAAGATGAGTGGCAGCAGTTTAAGAAAATCATCGCGGGGCTCGCGTGATCACAGCCGATCCGAAAGTTCTCGAGGCGCGCCTGCGGTCCGTTCTTGCCCTTGATGGCCCATTCTGCAAAGAGGCCGCTCGAGATTGCATTGAGCGCGAGCGTATAGCTGGCGCTTTCTGTGCCCGGCTGCCCGGCATTACTGGGCACTTCGCAAATTGGTATGGCGCCGTGTTCGGAGAGGATCTGTCGGGCAAGCCCTGGAAGCCGAAGGAGAAAAAGAAGTGAGCAAGATCAACCTCAACGACATGACCATTTGCAGCGATGACGGCGGCTTCAGCGACAAACCGCAAAAAGACTACGGCTATCGATCTGATCTGGTCGATGTTCACTTCAAGAACATCAAGCGCGAGCTGATTCGATTCATTACGAACGCCGAACACATTCTCGGCTGCGTTGCGTGGCTGACTGATCCAGACATCCTCGATGCGTTGAGTTCGGTGTCGTGTTCAATCTTTGTTCAGAAGGAAGACTTCCTGCGCCCTGATGTGGGTAGCGACACTGGATTTAAGAAAGGGCTGCGCGCTGCATACGCACGCCTTAGCAACAAGCATCTAGTCAGGTTCATGGCGCCTGGCGTTCTAAGCGGAATGTCTTACTGCGGCGATCCTGAGATTGATGCTGTGCGCGTAGTTGGGAATCACAATCGCAGCAAGCATCCTGCATTTCCGAGGATGCATAACAAGTTCCTTGTGGCGTGCCGAATCGAGGCTGGCCAAAAATTCAACGGAGAATCTGCGCTCAAGGCATATGCCGCGTGGACTGGATCATTCAACTTTACGAAAAACGCAGGCATGAGTTTTGAGAATGCCGTCGTTCTTCGTAACCCGGAGATTGCTGCGCAATTCGCAAATGAGTGGAGCCAGATCGGCGCGTTCTCTGAACCGCTTAATTGGAACAGCGACTGGTGCGCACCAGAGTGGCGGATTGGCTCATGAATGCAGCCGCCTCGGCTGTGCAGCCTCGCAAACAGCAGGCCTTGGCGCTCGCTGAGGAATACGGCATTCCTGTTTTTCCGTGCGATCACACGCCGGTACTTAAAGAGGGCTTGTGGACGGCGGACAAGTCGCCGTTAGGCGCGTGCGTGCCGCAAGGCTTTAAGGACGCCACGTGCAATACGGACCTTATTGAAGATTGGTGGACGCGCTATCCGCGAGCACTCATCGGCGTCCCCACTGGGGCGGCTAGCAAGATATTCGTTATCGACGTTGACCCGGCAGGCGAGGGCTACTACAGCGAGAACCCGGGCCTCTTCGAAGCTGGGCGCATTCACAAGACCAATCGCGGCTTCCACCTCCTGTATCGCCACCCGGGAGACCTCGGCACGACCGCAAAGAAATGGCATCCGGGAAAAGGCCGCTGCAAGACAGATACTGGCTTTGATACCCGTGGCGATGGCGGCTACATCATCTGGTGGCCCGCCGAAGGATTGAACAGCATTGGAGATGTTGAAGACATCGGCCCTGTGCCCGAACTGCTGCTCACGAGCCTTCGGCAGTACCAAGCCACGCGCAATACAAACCGCGAGCGAGATCCGAACGGCGGCGTTGGCGAGGACAGGTCAGCGGACCTTCTTAAGCGCGTTGGCAAAGACGTGCGCTCTGGAAAAGCTGACTACGAAATCCTACGCGATCACATCGGACACCCGCACGCAGCGTCACAGGCTGATCCTGGCCGAGCGGTGCAGCGCGCCATTGATAAGGCGCGCGGTGACTCTGGGCCTCGAGCTGTGCCAGCGAATGGCGCCAGTCAGGAGATTCAGTCCGCGCAAGAGCTATGGAAGTTGTATGGGTTAGACGCTGGCAAGGGCGCGCCATACGCAACTGCTGACAACGTCGAGCGCGTGCTGTCACGCTCGCCTGAGTTCTCCACCGATGTGATCTGGTACGACAGCTTCCGCGAGCGCGTGCTGACCACATGGCAAGTCCCGCAGGGACGCAGCAGCCGTGAGTGGAGCGACGATGATGATGCGTACCTACTGGTTCATTTCCAGCGCACCCTATCGTGGCACAACCTAAATCAAACGGCTTTGCAGTCTGGATTGACTGCCTTCCTAAAGAAGCATCGACGCAACCCGCTCACTGAGTATTTGTCATCCCTCCAGTGGGATGGAGTGGAGCGCCTACCTACCTTCCTTGCGGATGCATATGACGCGCCACAGGACGCCTACCACTCAGCGGTTGGGCGATGCTGGCTTACATCAATGGTGGCGCGTGCCTTCCGTCCTGGCTGTCAGGTGGACACGATGGTCGTGCTAGAGGGCGCGCAGGGCATCAAGAAGTCTACGTCGCTTGAGATTCTAGGTGGCGAGTTCTACACGAGCCTGCCGCGTGGCTTTGGTGACGTTGAGTTCCTGCAGGTGATGGAGGGCTGCTGGCTGGGCGAGATCCCTGACATGGCGAGCTTCCGCGGACGCGACCTCGAGCACATCAAGGCATTCATCACGATCCGCGAAGACCGATACCGCCGCAGCTACGGCCGGCGCGCTATCACGCGCCAGCGCCAGACCGTGTTCGCAGCCACCGACAACAGTGGCGATTGGAACGGCGACGTGACCGGTGCTAGGCGCTTCTGGCCGTTCATCTGTAAGACCGTGAACATCGACTATCTAAAGACCAATCGCGATCAGTTATTCGCTGAGGCTGTGGTGCGGCTCAACCGTGGCGAGTCCTGGTGGGACGTACCAATGGTCGATCAGATCGAGCAAGCAGATCGACGCCGCTTTGGGGATGCATGGGAAGAGCTGATCGAGCGTTACGTTAATGAGATCCCGAAGAGAGATCACGGGGAGACGTTCTGGGTGCCGCGTCCCGAGCAGCTGCCGGAATTACGCGTCAACGACATCCTTCAGCACGCCCTAGACATACCGCCTGGTAGATGGGACCGAGGCTCACAAACACGCGTTGCTAAGTGTTTGCAAGCTCTCGGATGGCGTCGAAGCAAGCGCAGAGACGGCGAATCCCGGTATTGGGCGTACGTAAAGCCGGTGGGGCCCTGAAATGTTGGTCCCAAACTCATGTCGCAAATCGCGAATTCAGGCGCCCGAATTGGCCGGTCCCATTCGGACCCATCAAAAAACACGTTTCCAAAGACTCAATAGAAATGCAGTAGGAGGCCTCTAATGTCTCTAATAACTTTCGACTTAGATAGGACCAATGGGACCAATGGGACCAAAGGCAAATCAGGGCCGGAAAATAGCTGGTCCCAACCTCTGGCGGTTGGTCCCATCTGCGCGCTCCCCCACCCCCAGGAGGGCGGTCATGGGCGGTAACACACGCAGCGAATGGCAGCCGATAGCCACGGCGCCGAGGGATGGGACGCGCTTCAAAGGGTGGGCAGGGCTCCTTGCGCAGCCCACTTGGTACGGCAAGACAGCGCACGTACCGCTGTACGGTTGGTGCTATCTCGCCGATCCGTCTGATGTCGAGTCGTGCGATCTGTGGTCACCCACCCACTGGCAGCCCCTACCCGCCCCGCCCACCGAGCAGCAGGAGGGGGAGAGGTGAGCACAGACATCAAGCTAAATGGCGACCGATGCCGATGTGAGGAATGCGGAGAGCTGTTTAACAGCACTTACGCCTTCGACAAGCATAGACGAGGGGCCTACACCGATCGCCGCTGTTTGACGGGTGCAGCCATGTCAGGCGAGGGGTTTACGAAGAACTCCCGCGGTTACTGGATGACGCCACGCAAGAACGCCATGGTTCACAGGAAGGGCGAGCACGCCAAATCCCTGTCGCAGGAAGACGAGATCAAGCTGGTTGAGTGGTACGAGAGCTACGAGCAGGTCGGAACCATCCGCGCCAAGGCACGCGAGATCGGCATCAGTGCGCACACGCTCTACGACTCGATCCGTCGCGTGAGAGGTGGCGATACGCGCAACACGAGGATGAAGTTAGGCCTGGTTGCACAAACGTTGGAGGAAGAGAAAGACAAAACAGGCTGAAGGTGTTGTACATAGACAGCGCTCAATGGTGGAGCCCATCAGCGCTTGAAGGTCACAATCACTTCGGATCTGCCTCGCAGCCGTGTCAACGAGCGCTCAGCCTGTTCGTTCGTCGCGCAGTACTACACCGACTCGTGGGTGCTGACGCCGCCTGGCGCTGCTCGCTACCGCATCGATAGCCTCGACACATGCGCTGAGATCGTGGGCTGGACGACGCTTACGCCAGCCACGCAGAACATCATCAAGGTCACGGGCGCACAGAACGCAATTCTCTGCAGCTCACTGCCCGAAGAGCGCAGACAGATCACGGTCGAGGCCACGTTCGATCTGCCGAATACGCAGTACTCATCGACCCACACGTGGTTCATCAAGAACTTGGTGGGGCAGAGCTAAGTGCGCAACGCCTCGCACAAAGGGCGCTGAGAGCAATGGCGTTCCAACCTGGCCAATCAGGCAATCCAGGCGGTCGCTCGAAAGAGAGCGCGCGCATCAAGGCGTTGGCTGCGTCGAAGTGCGAATCGGCCATCAAGAAACTGGCCGACATCATGGAAACCTCGCTCGACGAGAAGAACGTGATAGCGGCTTCGAACGCGTTGCTTGATCGTGGCATCGGCAAGCCCTCGCAGACCGTGATTCACAACGGCGACGAAGAGGGCGGCCCTGTCCAGGTCGCGAAGATCGAGCTGGTCAACCTCACATGAAGCGCGCCAAGTGGTACGTGCCGTATGTTGTCGCAGCCTTGCTGTGGTTCACGCTGTGAGCGGCGACGCCGTACAAGTCGCGCTCCCGCCCAAGCTCAAGCCGCTATTCATCGGCCCTGCTGACGTTCGCGCATCGTACGGTGGTCGCGGTTCAGGCAAGACGCGCAGCTTCGCAAAAATGTGCGCAGTGCGCGGCTACATGTTCGGCGCGCAAGGGATCAGCGGCATCATCCTCTGCGCGCGTCAGTTCATGAACTCGCTTGACGATAGCTCGCTCGAGGAAGTCAAGCGCGCGATCGAAGACGAGCCGTTCCTGGCTGAATATTACGACGTCGGCGAGAAGTACATTCGCTCACGCGATGGGCGCATAAGCTTCGCATTCGCTGGGCTTGATCGCTCCATCGCAAGCATCAAGTCCAAGGGACGCATCCTGCTCTGCTGGGTTGATGAGGCCGAGCCTGTTACTGAGGATGCGTGGAACACGCTTGAGCCTACGCTGCGTGAAGAAGGCACAGACTGGAACGCAGAGCTGTGGGTGACGTGGAACCCACGCAGGAAGAACGCTGCGTGCGAATCGCGGTATCGCAACTCCAAAGACCCGTTGGTGCGCTCTGTCGAGCTGAACTGGCGTGATAACCCGAAGTTCCCCGAGTTGTTAGAGCGCAAGCGTCGGCGCGACCTCGAATCGAACGCTGATCAGTACGAGCACATCTGGGAGGGCGCGTATGTCTCCATCGCAGCCGGCGCCTACTACGCATCCGCCCTTACCAAAGCTCGAGCCGAGCACCGCATCGGCAACGTCGCAGCAGACCCACTCCTCACACACCGAGCGTTTTTCGATATTGGTGGCACGGGCGCTAAGGCTGATGCCGTTGCCATTTGGGTACTGCAGTTTGTGGGGAGGGAGATCCGCGCGCTAAACCACTACGAAGCCGTAGGGCAGCCGCTAGCTACTCACTTGAACTGGCTGCGCGCCAACGGCTACGACGAGAAGAACACGCAGGTGTGGCTCCCGCATGACGGTGACACGAATGACAAGGTTTATGACGTGTCGTATGCGTCGGCGATCAAGGCCGCAGGCTACGACGTCACCGTCGTGCCTAATCAGGGCAAGGGCGCTGCTGCTGCGCGAGTCGAGGCTGGGCGTCGTCACTTCCCTGCATTCTGGTTCAACGAGGCTACGACCTCAGCGGGACTGGAGGCCCTAGGCTGGTATCACGAGAAGAAGGACGAGAAACGCGGCATTGGCTTAGGCCCTGAACACGACTGGTCATCCCATAGCGCTGATGCCTTCGGCCTTGCATGCGTGAGCGCAGAGCAGATCTGGGCAGAGCGTAAACCCGATCCAGGCGGCTTCTACGCTGCGATGAGGCGTAGAGCCTGATGGCCGCGAAGAAGAAAACCGAAGACGCCAAGGCGCTGCTGCTCGAGGCGCGCACGCGCTACCAGCAGTGCGTGCAGTTCGAGGATGCGAATCGCCGGCACTACCGTGAGGACATGCGCTTCATCCACGTGCCTGGCGAGCAGTGGGATGCGACGTCTAAGTCTGAGCGCGGCAAAGACCGGCCGATGTACGAGTTCAACCACACGCGCGTGACGGCCAAGAACGTCATCAACGAGATGCGCGCGAACCGGCCGACAGCAAAGTTCCGCGCGACCGAGGACAGCGACAAGCCGATCGCCGAGGCCCGCGAGGGCATTGCCAAGAACATCTGCAGTCAGTCGGATTTCGATTCCATCCGCGACTACGCAGCCGAGCATCAGGTCGGTGGCGGCTTCGCTGCGTGGCGCGTGGATACGAAGTACGTGTCGGACGACTCGTTCGATCAGGACATCGTGCTCGCGCCGTTCCACGACCCACTGTGCGTCTATGCGGATTATGCGTGCCAGGACCCGTTGAAGCGCGATGCAAACTATTGGTTCATCGCGACGCAGATCACGCGTGCTGCCTACGAGCAGAAGTACGGCAACAAGGAAGTGGTCGAGTTCACGCGCGATGAGACCGTTGACCTCGATGAGGTGAACGAGGACGAGCGCGTCTGGGTGGCGGAGTACTGGAAGAAGGTCCCGCAAGAGCGCCACCTGTGCCAGCTCTCGGACGGCACGGTCATCGACAAGCTCGATGAGAAGAACGCCATCCCTGATGGCGTGACGGTCGTCAACGAGCGCAGATTCATGGGCACGAAGATCGTGCAGTACGTGATCTCCGACGTGTCGATCCTCGAGGGGCCGAACGACTGGGCGGGTAGCGACTTCCCGTTCGTGATCATCTACGGCGACTACGTCGTGGTTGAGGGCAAGCCGCAGTGGTGCGGTGTTGCGCGGTACATGAAGGACCCGCAGCGCGCTCACAACTGGGCGATGACGAGCGTGTTCGAGTCGATTGCCAAGGCTGGCGAGGAGTTCACGTGGGTCACGGCCAAACAGGCCGAGAACCAGGCACAGCACTGGGCTGATGCGGACCGCAAGAACTTGAAGTACCGGCTGTACAACGCAGACCCGCAGTCAGGTGGCCCGCCGCAGCGCTCTGGCGAGCCGCAGGTGCCGGTTGCGCTGATCCAGGCGGCGCAGATGTCAACGGATGAGATGAAAGCATCCTCCGGCATCTTCGATGCGTCGATCGGCAACCAGTCGAACGAGACGAGTGGCCGCGCGATTGCGAACCGCGCAGCGCAGGGTCGGATCGCGACATTCAACTTCCAGGACAACATGCTGAAAGGTGTCCGTCGCACCTACGAGATCCTGAACAACCTGATCCCGAAGATCTACGACACGCGTCGCTCGATCCGCATTCTGGGCGAGGACGGCACTGAGAAGTTCGTGCAGATCAACGATGGGGTGAACGACCTCAACCGCGGTAAGTACGACCTCACGATCACGGCCGGCCCCTCGTTCGCTACGCAGCGTATGGAGGCGGCAGAGGCGTACGTGGGCTTGGCGCAAGGCAATCCGCAGGTGATGGCATCGGCGGGTGATCTGATCTTCAAGTCGATGGACCTGCCGTTCAGTGATCAGATCGCAGAGCGCTTGCGCCTGACGCTCCCGCCGCCGATTCAAGCTGCGATCAACAAGGACAAGCCGATCCCGCCCGAGGCGCAGGCCGCACTCATGCAAGCCGAACAGGCGATGCAGCAGGTGCAGATGCAGGGTCAGATGGTCCAGCAGGCAGCCGAAGAGGCGCAGCAGCAGAAGGGCGAGGCCGACAAGGCTGTGAACGATGTGAAGCTGCAAGTGGCGCAGCTGAAGATCCAGGAAGCGCACCTCGCAGTCGATGTCGCGAACTTCAAGGCACTCGTTGCGCAAGAGCAGGCAAAGGCCGCTCAGGCAAGCGCTGGCAAAGACAGCGAGGTAGAGAAGGCAACGCTCACCGCTCAGTTGCAGGAAGCGTTGGGCGCGATCCAGCAGGACGCATCCGCTCTGTTCCAGCAGTACGCATCCCAGCTCGCGCAGATGCATGGCCAGGCTCTAGCTACCGCGCAGCCTCAGGTCGTCGTTGCGAATCAGCCGAAGCGTAAGCGCGCAGTATCCCGCCGTGTGAACGGCGAACTCCATACCGAAATCGTCGAGATACCGGAAGAGGCGCTTCAGTGACGCTCGCGCTTCAACTTGGCAATCTCTGCCAGCGCCATTTGCCACTCGTGGTAGTAGGTGCCGTAGCCGTGGCAGCTGCCTGGCTGCTGCTTGCCTTTGAGGTAAATGCGCAGATTTTTGGCGTCGTTGTTTTGCTTGTTGCCATCCATGTGGTCAACGCATTCGTTAGAGCGAAGCGGCCTGCCAATCGCCATGGCCATCACGTATCGGTGCTCCATCACTTTCTTGCACCCTGTCGTGTACATGCCCTGAAAAATCGGCATGTGCGCTTCTGGCACAACGTACGGACTCAAAACAACGTATCCCTGGTTGTTGATGTGCCGTCCAGTCCCGGTGGTTTTCAGCGTTTTCATACGCCTTTCGCGCATCTTGGCCGCAACGCAACTCGTGCAGTGCCCAGTGAAGCTCTCGCCGCGCTTGATGTACTGACGCAACGCGGAAACCGTCATCCAGCGCTCCCTGCTGCAAGCGGGGCACTTGATCGTGGCGCACAACGTTTTGTGCCCGTACATGAACCGCAATCTGTAAGTCGTGCTAACGGCTGGATGCGGAGGAATTGGTTTTCTGTTGAGCGGTCTGGCCATAAACAGATTGTACAACACTAGAAGGAACACATGTCAGCTTCTAACTCTTACGAAAATTCTATCCTTGCCCTGACGTTTACCAACACGGCCTTTGCGCTCGTTGGCGACGCAAGCGGCTTGCAGCCATCGGGCACCGCAGGCTCGCTGTATGTCTCGCTGCATACGGCGGACCCTGGCGAAGCCGGCGCGCAGAACACCAGTGAGTCTGCGTACACGAACTACGCCCGCGTAGCTGTTGCCCGCTCTGGTGCTGGCTGGACGGTATCCACGAACACGGTCACGAATGCTGGCGCTGTCACGTTCCCTGCATGTGGCGTCACGGGCTCGACGATCACGCACTTCGGCGTAGGCACGGCGTCATCTGGTGCCGGCGTGCTCTTGTTCAGCGGTACGTGCTCGCTGGTCGTCAGCTCTGGCGTCACGCCTGCTTTTGCGATCGGCCAGCTCTCGGTGAGCGCTGACTGATGAGCTTCCCCGGCTCAGGCACAACCTCCCTCGCTGGCACGTGGGCCAATCTGCAGGCGGCTGCAGGGCGCGTGAAGGACAAGTCTGCATTCCTGGCTGCGCAAGGCTCGCTCACGCGGCGTGCCGTGCTCGAGCACCAGAACTACCTGCTCGACATCCGCGCGCAGATGGAGGTGTTCGCTGCCGCCCCGGGGTTGCAGGCCTATGCGCAGAATGAGATCAACAACCCCTCGCTCAACCTCGCAACAGAGTACGTAGCCATGCGCAATGCGATCGATGCGCTGCTTGCGTGGCTGGTCACGAACTTCCCGAACACCTCTGGTGAGCTTCGTGTGTACTCGTTTGCCAGCCAGCGCGTGACTGATATCAACCTCACGGCGCCTGAGCTGTCCGCGTATAAGACCCAGCTCAACACGCTCGTCGCGACGATTAGTTAGTCGTGGCGATCAGCGCGGGCGTCACAGTCCCGGCGACCGCATCGGGTAACACGTGCACGACCGCGACGCGGACCAGCGCTGCGAGCGGCTCGACGTTCGTGGTGTTCTGCCAAGCTGACGCAACGCCGAACACGCCGACCGACAACAAAGGCAATACCTACACCGCAGTGACGACGGCTGTAACGAACAGCTCGATCGTCAGTCGAATGTACTACTGCCAGAACGGCACGGGCGGTAGCGGCCATACCTGGACGTTCACGACGCCGTTCTCAGCCGACCTGTCGATGTACGTGCTCGAGATCCTGGGCGGCCTCACGACCGGCATCCTCGACGCGGTCAATCAGGTGCTCGACTCATCGTCACCCTTTACGGTGACGTCCGCAGCTACCACGCAGGCTGCGGAGCTTGCGGTAGCAGCGATGTCTGGCAATTCGGGCACGAACCCGGCGACGCATGCGGAATCGACGGGCTACACGATTCGGTCAGAAGTCACCACGGGCGGACCGAACTGGACCGGCGCGATAGCCAGTAAGGTGCTCTCGGCAACCGGCGCACAAACTCCATCCTTCACGGAAAACGGCGGCACCACGGCTGGCGTCCACATTGCGACCTTCAAGGAAGCAAGTGGCGGTGGTGGAGCGCTGACAGGCTCGAGCACGCTTACATTCTCCCAGTCAGGAACTCTGACTGGTGCAGGAGCGCTGAGCGGCAGCACGACTGTCACGTTCAGCCAGTCTGGCACGTTGACCGGCTCTGGCGCGCTGAGTGGATCGAGCACAGTCACATTCTCGCCTACCAGCACACTGACTGGCGCCGGCGCTCTGGTCGGCAGTGCGACGTTCAGATTCTCTCCCTCTGGCGCAATTGCAGGGGCCGGGGCGCTTGCTGGCTCTACGACGGTCACATTTTCACCGACCGGAACGCTGACGGACTCAGCCTCTGGTGGCCTGACGGGCGCAGCCACACTGACATTCACGCCCACAGCGACGCTCACCGGCAGCGGTGCGCTGTCGGGCTCGACGACGCTTACGTTCGCACAGAGCGGCGCTCTCACGGGCGCTGGTGCGCTTGCTGGCGCGTCCACCATCGCATTCACGCCGTCCGGCACGCTTGCCGATGGCGGCAACGCGCTCATTGGCGCAACGACCATCACGTTCACCGTTACGGGCGCGCTGAGTGGCACTGGCGGCCAGCAAGCCTCGGGCGGCTCCCCTAGCTACGCCTACTACAACGACCTTGACGCAGCCCGCCAGCGTCGCCTGGCGCGTCAGCGCCGCGAGCGTGAGCGGGAGAGCGATGAGCAGGCGATCCAGGACGAGATCAGCCGCAAGGTCGCCAAGGCGATCTACGCGCAGGAACGCATCGACGCTGAGCGCGCCGATCTCTCGCGCATCCAGACGCTCGCTGATTCGCTGATGCGACAGCGCACCGAACTACCCAGACCTGTGCTCGCGGCAGTCATGAAAGCCCACGAGGAGCGCACTCACAACTCGCTCGCGCAGCTCGATCGACTAGTTGCACAGATGTTGGAGGAAGAGGAGGCCGTTGTAGCGGCGTTGTTGTTACTTGAAGACTGAGGACTGTGTTATATGACTACTGAACAAGCTGAAATTGCGAGCCCGACTGCAAGCGCTGAGGTGGATTCCGAAGCGCGCGCTACTGGGACTGACGGGTCAGCTCCGTCCGGTGATGAAACCACCGCTGCCAAGACCGTAGCCGGCGAAGCTGGCGGGAGTCCTGAAAAGAAACGGGACGAGGTTAACGAGCGTTTCGACAAACTCACTCGAGACTTGTACGAGCTTCGGGGTGAGCGTGATCGAGACCGCTATGAGATTCAGACGCGCGAACAGCGCATCAAGGATCTGGAAGCGCAGCTCTCCGAGACAGCGAAACAGCGTCAGGTCGCGCCTGACACCACGCCAACCCTTGAACAGTTCGGGTACGACGAGACGAAGTATCAGGCCGCTCTGTACTCGCATTTGACCAAGACCGTAGGAGCCACGCTCCGCGATGAAATCTTGGGCGAGATCAAGCAGACCGAGTCGCAGCGTAAACACCAGGAGGCTTTCTCCACCTGGCAGAAGCGCGAGGATGACTTCATCAAGTTGCAGCCCGACTACGTGGACAAAGTCCGAAACAACCGTTCGCTGCCGATCTCACAAGATCTGGCGCAAGAGCTGTTGCAGATGGATGACGGTCCGCAGATTGCCTACTACCTCGCTGAGAACCAGCAGAAAGCCGCGGTCATCGCGAAACTTCCGCTGGCGGCTCAGATGAGAGAACTAGGCCGCATACAAGCGCAGCTCGATGCAAAGAAGGCCGCACCTCCTGTGAGTAAAGCACCGCCCCCGGTGGCCAAGGTTGACGCAACCGAAGCGCCGTCCAACTTCAAGGTGGACACGCCCGACAGCGACAACCTCTCGGACGCCGAGTGGACGCGGAGACGTAATGCTCAGGAGCAAGCCAGGATGCGCAAGTTTCGCAACGGCTAGCTCCTAACACAGGAGATTTGCAGCCATTGCAAACAACATTCTGACTAATACGATGATCACGCGGGAAGCAGCCCGCGTGCTCACTCAGCAAGGCACGTTCTTCTCGAACATCCGCAAGGACTATCGGGAAGAGTTCGCGAAGTCGGGCCTCAAGGCCGGCAACTCGATCAACATGCGCCTGCCGAGCAAGTACACCGTCCGCACGTCCAAGACCTTCACGGGTCAGGACCATGTCGAACGCTCGACCCCGCTCGCCGTGCTGTCCCAGTACGGCATCGACGTGTCGTTCTCGACCGCCGATCGCACGCTCTCGCTCGATGATTTCAGCAAACGAGTGCTGAAGCCTGCGATGGCGCAGCTCGGCAGCACGATCGAATTCACGGCGCTTCAGGCCGCGTATCGCTCAGTGTGGAACGGCATCAACGCAACGACCAACACGGCGCTCACGTATCGCTACTTCCAGAAGGCTGGCCAGGCGCTTACGGACAACCTGGCGCCGGTCGGTGATCGCACCGCCGTCCTGAACCCGGCCTCGATGGTCGAGTTCCTGGATGCCACCAAGGGCCTGTTCGCTGCGCAGAGCAATCTGAACGAGCAGTTCCGCGAGGGCATGATGGGCCGCACGGGTGGCTTCGACGTAGGCGAGAACACGCTGCTGCCGACGCACACCACGGGCTCGCTCGCGGGTTCGCCGCTTACGTTCAACACGGCGCTCGGCATCTCCACCACGACGAACTCGTGGGCCTCGACGACGGATCTGTCCATCACGGGCGCGACTTCGGCCACGACTGTGACGGCGGGCGACATCATCACGCTCTCGGGCGTGTTCAGTGTTCATCCGGAATCGCGTCAGAACACCGGCAAGCTGCAGCAGTTCGTTGTGCAGTCGGCCGTGACGCTGACGACCGCCGCGAGCACCTACACCGTGACGGTCAAGCCCGCGTTGATCTACGGCGTCGGTAACGCGTTCCAGAACTGCACGCTCTCGGGTGTTGCCAACACGTCGGGCCTCACGGTCACGCGTTTTGGTGCCGCCTCGACGGCGTTCGCGCAGGACTTGTTCTTCCACAAGGATGCGTTCGCCGCAGCCTTCGTCGATCTCGAGGACGTGTCCTCGTACGGCGCGAGCTGCACGCGAGTGCAGGCCGACAACATCTCGATGCGGTTCATCCAGCAGTACAACGGGTCGAGCGATGACGTCATCGCCCGCTTCGACGTGCTGTGGGGCTTCGCACCGCTGTTGCCGGAACTCGCCGCTCGGCACATGACGACTCAGAGCCTTCTGACCGTCTAACAAACAGGGCCAGGGACTTCACACCTGGCCCTTTCTTCAGGAGCACCATGACGTTCAAACACAAGGTCAAAGAGACGGCGCAAAAGCCAGAGAGAGTCATTCACCCCTACGTATGCACGCCTGCATACAACGGTCAGGTGGATAGCGACTTCGCTCAATCTCTTGCAGAGACCGCATTCACTTGCCCGATGTTCGGCATCCAGATCACTGCTGGCGTGCTCGGTAACGTTGGGTTCATCGAGTTGGCCCGCAACATTTTCGTCAAGAAGTTCCTCGAAAACGAGGAGATGAAGGACTGCACGCACCTGTTCTTCATCGATAGCGATTTGAAATTCGAGTGGCGCGGCTTTATCGGCTTGCTGAAAGAGGATCTGCCGATCTGCGCTGGCGTCTATCGCCGGCGCCAGGAGCCTGAGGACTATCCGTTCCGCGCGGCCGAGAACCCCAACGGCGGCGGCCTGTGGTTCGAGAACGATTGGCTGCAGTGTGATCGAGTCCCCACGGGATTCCTCTGCATCCGTCGCGACATCCTGGAAGAGATGGTCAAGGAGTGCGACCGCATTGAGATGCACGATCAGCCGGGCGGTGTGCCGTGGCTGTTCGGCTTGAAGTTTGAAGATACCGCAGCGGGCGGCAAGCGCCTGATCGGTGAGGACTACAGCTTCTGCGACAAGTATGTCGCGAAGTACGGAAAGATGATCCCGGTGTGGTCGAACCTGACGTTCACGCACCACGGCTTCACGGGGAACTTCTATGAGTACCTTCTTCGCGAGAAGGAACGTGCAGACCGCGGCGAGAAATCCGCTATGGGCCTGCCATCTGAAGAAGCCCTGGCCAAGCAGAAAGCCTCCACGAGTGTGGCGGCATGAACGCCGTTCTTAAGGAAGCGGAATACCGCGAGCTGCTGTTAGGCAGCGGCAACAATCCGAAGAAGGAAATCACGTTCAAGGAAGTGCCGCAGGACTGGCAGAACCTGACCAAGCTCGACATTGACCCGGACTGCAAGCCTGATGTCATCCACGACCTGAACGTCCTGCCGTATCCGTTCCCGGATAACTCGTTTAACGAGATCCACGCCTATGACGTGCTCGAGCACACGGGGCAGCAGGGCGACTGGCGCTTCTTCTTCGCCCAGTTCGACGAGCTGTGGCGGATCTTGAAGCCGGGCGGCTTCATCTGTGGCGCGTGCCCGATGTGGGATAGCCCGTGGAGTTGGAGTGATCCAGGCCATAGCCGCGTGCTGTCGAAGCTCTCGCTGATCTTCCTTGATCGCCGGAACTACGCCGACATCGGCAAGACGCCGATGACCGACTACCGCCACATCTACAAGGGCGACTTCGAGGTGTGCGCGACGACCGAGAACGAGCACAAGTGGGGCTTTGTTTTGAAGGCGGTCAAGTAAGTGCTCGAAGCCTTCCGCCAACACCACCTGGAGTACCCGAACGAGGTGTCGGTGGAGACGCTTGCGCTGTGCAACGCGCGCTGCACGTTCTGCCCGTATCCGACGATGGAGCGCAAGGGCACGAAGATGTCCGACGAGCTGTTGGACAAGATCGTGACGGAGATCATCTCGTGGCGCCGGCCGATGTTCTTCTCGCCGTTCAAGGTCAACGAACCCCTGCTCGATGCCCGCACGTTGCCGTTGTGCGAGCGGATCAACCGTGAGGCGCCGTGGATCGTGCTGCGCCTGTTCACGAACGGTTCTGCGCTCACTCCCGCGAAGATTGAGGAGATCGCAAAGCTCAAGAACGTGACGCACCTGTGGGTGTCGTTGAACTCGCATATCCCTGAGGAATACGAGCGGGTGATGGGCCTGCGGTTCGATCTGACCGCCAAGCGCTTGGACTATCTGCACGCGCAGGACTTTCCTCACCCTGTCGTGCTTTCGACGGTCGGCTATCCGAACGAGGACTTCCGCCGCTATTGCTTCGAGCGGTGGCCGAAGTTCGAGTCCCTGGCGCTCAAGCGCGACGCGTGGCTGGGCCAGATCGAGCCGCAGGCTGGCGCAGTGCCTGACTCGCCGTGCGCGCGTTGGTTCGAGCTTTCCATCACGGCGACTGGCGAGACCGCGCGTTGCTGCATGGACGGCGAAGGCAAGTACGGGTTCGGCAACGTTAACGAGCACTCGCTCTACGACATCTACAACCAGTCCGAGCTTCGCTCGTGGCGCGAAGGACTGGTTAGCCGGAAGACCGTGTCTGTCTGCGACACCTGCACTTATGGGAGCGTGCAATGATCGTTCTCGAACTCATCACCGGCTCACTGCGCTCGATCGGCATCATCGGCGAGACGCAAAACCCATCTGCTGAGCAGGGGCAGGCGGCGACCACGCGGCTCAATGACCTGATGTTCCAGTGGCAGGAGAAGGGCGTCGAGCTTGGCTGGAACCAGAAGGACGCAGCCGGCGACCCCATCGCGCTCCCGTCTGGGTTGTTGGGCGGTATCAAGGCGCAGCTTGCCGAGTTGCTGGCCAACGACTACGGAGTCGATGCGCCGCCATTAGTGCTGCGAGAGGCTGATGACTCGCGCACGATGCTCAACCGTCAGGCGCTGCAGGCGGCGTTTGGCCGGCCTAACTTGCGCTCACTGCCTCTTGGCGAGTCGAGTGCTGGACGCTTTGACATCACGACCGGGACGGTGCGATGACCTCAAGGTCGTTACCGCTCGAGTCTTACCAGCTAGCTTCGCGGCCGGCATCGGGATCGCTCCTGATGAACTGCTATGCAGAGCAGTTGCCTGAGGACGCGAAGACGCCGTTCCTCGTGCAGCGCACGGCAGGGATTTCCACCCTGCAGTCGATCGGCAACGGGCCGATTCACGGACTGAATTCTGCGTTCGGCAACCTTGGGATCGTCAGCGGCACTAACTTCTTTCAGATCGGCTCTGCGCTGGGCGGCGCCGTGGATTACGGCAGCGTTGGCACGATCGCTTCGACCGGCATCGACATGGAGAGCAACGACCGCTACACGGTCGTCGTCAACCAGCCGAACGCGTACGCCTTTGACAACAGCGCGAAGACGCTCACGCAGATCACTGACCCTGAGTTCACCTCGCGAGGCGCCAGCGATGTTGAGTTCTTGGACAACTGGCTGCTCTTTCTGCAGCCGGATAGCGGCGTATTTTTCGGAGCCGACCTTGGGTCGGCGACTTCCTTCGACGGACTGAACTTCGCGACGGCCGAAGCATCGCCCGACAACCTGGTTGGGATGAAGGTCGATCACCGACAGGTGCTGCTGTTCGGCACGAAGACGATCGAGATCTGGGACAACACGGGTGTTTCAGGCTTCCCATTTGAGCGCGCCAGCAATGGCTTCGTTGAAATCGGATGCTTGTCAGGGCGCTCGATCGCCAAGCAAGACAATTCGGTTTTCTGGCTCGCAGATGACTACACCATTCGGCGCTTGAACGGCGCCACGCCGGTCCGGGTGTCCACCCATGCCGTAGAGCAAAGCATCGTTCGCTCAACAATCAGTGCCTGTCGCGCTTTCAGCTATTCGCAGGGTGGACACCTCTTCTATGTGATCACGTTCCCGGAAGTCACGTGGGTCTACGACTGCACGACGGGTAAGTGGCACAACCGCAGCACCTACGGCTACGACTACTGGACAGCAGGCTGCCATGCGCAGGCGTTCGGACTTGAGGTGGTCGGCCACACGGACTCCGCCAGCATTGGAAAGTTAGACCCTGACGTATACACGGAATGGGGTGGTACGCAGCGCGCCGCTTGGCAGTATCAGACGATCTACGCCGAAGACCGGCGCGCGATCCACGACGCAATCTCGATCATCATGGAGTACGGCGTTGGCATCGCGAGCGGGCAGGGCAGCGATCCTGAGCTGATGCTCGACTATTCAGATGACGGCGGCATTACGTGGGATGCGCTGCCTAACAAGAAGATTGGGCCGCTAGGAAACTACCAGTATACGGTCGATTGGGAGCGTACTGGGTCTGCGAAGCAGCGCACCTATCGTGGCGCGATCTCTGATCCCGTGAAGGTGGCGATTACGGATACGACCGTTCGCGTTAGGGGGGCGCGCTGGTGAGCCTGCGTCCGCCCGTAGCCATCCCTGAGAACGCCCGCGACTGGTTCCGCTGGATGCGTGAGACCTATGACATGGGCGTGCTGTCAGGCAATGGCACGCCTGAGGGCAACGTTAAGGCCGAGATCGGCACGCTGTATCGCCGTCGCGATGGCGGCGCGAACACGACGCTGTACGTTAAAGAAAGCGGCAATGGCACTGCGAACGGGTGGGTGGCGAAGTAATGCCAGCAACTACCGCACCCTCTGGAACGTACGCCGGCAAGACCGCCGATCAGATCCTGAACATCATGCGCTCTGGTGGCTGGACGCAAGAAGGCGTGAACGCGGTTTACGCGCTTCGCGGCTTAGCCAACCCGCCTACGGTACCCAAGGAGCTGCAAGGCGTCGCCGCGTTTCGCGGTCGATCCGGTGCGCTGGTCGATCCTGGCGGAAAGCTGATCAACAACTCTTCCTTGTCGTCGGCGGCTATCCCGTTCCTGTCTCAAGTGACGCAGGAAGCGTCTGACCCATACCGCGTTCGCTCTGGCATCAGCAACTTAGCCGGCACCGTGCTCAACACCGTTGGCTCCTACGTCGGTGGCCCCGTGTGGCAAGCGTTCACGGGCGTAGCGGACGCAGCGAACAACGCGCTGGGGAACAACGACGGCACTAGCTACACGGATGGCCGGCGCAGCAGCGGCGACCGCATCGGCGCAGCCGTGGGCTCTATCGCAGGCTCCATGGGCGGCCCTGGTAGCTACGCCGCGAATAACCCCTCGCCTAACAACTCAGGATGGGGCGGCATTGATGAGGCTGGCGCTGGCGCTCAAAGCGGCGCTGGCGGATTTGGAAACATTTTCGGCGGTGGCAATATGGGTAGTTCAAGCAGCATGGGTTGGCAGGATTGGGTAAATCTTGCCGGGCAGGCGTACGGAGCATACGCACAGTACGAAGGCGCCAAAGATGCCGCTGACGCATCAGCAGCAGGCTCCGCAGCTGGCATCGCAGAGCAGCGCAGGCAGTTCGACCTGTCGCGCGCCGATCAGATGCCGTGGCTTGCCTCTGGCGTAAGCGCCCTCGGGAGGCTGAACGACCCGAACGCATTCACTCAGTCGCCGGGCTATGAGTTCGTGCGCGGCGAAGGCACGCGAGGACTTGAGAACAGTTTCTCTGCTCGAGGCGGCGCGCAGTCTGGTAACGCCTTGCGGGCACTCACGCAGTACAACCAGGGTTTGGCGAGCCAGGAATACAACAACTGGTTTAACCAGCAGTCGAACCTTGCAGGCCTTGGCCAGACCTCCGCGCAGTCGCTTGGCGCGCTCGGACAGAACAACGCCAACAACGTCTCGAACCTGTTAGGCCAGCAGGCGAACGCTCGCGCCTCAGGCATCGAAGGCCAGACGAACGCGCTCACGGGCGGTGTGGGCGACTTCCTCTCTTGGTACAACAACCGACGCACGAGGGGCGGCTGATGGCTGGCATCATCAATCGCAGCTTCTACGACGCAGCTCAGAAGGGGCGCGAAGACGGCCAGGCGTACAACCTGAACAACCTGCGTCAGCAGGCAGCGCAGCAATCGCTAGCTAGCAACGCGCTATCTCAGCAACAGGAGATGGACGCGCAGAAGGCTGCGCAGGTGAAAGAGTTTGCGCAGCAGATGCTGGCAGCGGCGCAGTACGCGGCCAAGTCTCCAACCCCGAAAGCGTTCGTTCAGCAGAACTTCCCGCAGCTCGTCGAGAAGTATGGCCCGGGCTGGGCCACCGCTACCGACGATGATGTCAGGAGCCAATTGCTCGGCTTCCAGGCGCAGTTCGGCTCGCAGTTAGGCGTTGGCCCTGCCACGCCTCCAGGCGTGTCTGGCGCGATGTACAAATACATCGACCCTGTGACCAAACAGCCTGTTTACGGTGGCGCTGAGGACGTGCGGGGCAAGACCCCGTTTATCGAAGCGCCGACAGCTCCGCCGCCATCGTATTCGCCAGTCCAGACGGCTGACGGTATTGGCGTTCTCAACTCTCGCACGGGACAAGTTCGTCCGACCGGCATAAAGCCGCCTGAGAAGCCGGCCGAGGCTCCGAAGCAAACCGAGACCGACAAGAAGGCTCGCGTGCTGCTCGCAAGCATGGAGAACGCAGAAGCCGACATCAGCAAGATGAAAGATGTTGATACCGGATCGATTGCTCAGCGCATGCTCGGAAGCAACGCGATCACGGCTCCGCTGCAGAGCGATGACTACAGGAAGTACGAGTCTGCTGGCCTTCGATGGGCGGCGAACCTGCTGTACCTGAAGTCTGGTGCGACCGCGACTCCGGATGAAATCCGCTCTACCTGGAAACAGTTCTTCCCGCAGCCCGGCGATGGAGACGGAGCGAAGGAACAGAAGGCTGCGGCCCGCGCTCAGGAAGTCTCAGCCATCAAGGGCGTGTACGACCCGAATGGCGCTGGTGCAGCGACTGCGCCAGCTGCACCAGCTGCGCCTCAAGCAGCGCCGGTTCAAGTTAAATCCGACGCCGAATACGCAGCCTTGCCTTCTGGCGCGCAATACGTAGCCCCTGACGGCTCCGTGAGGCGGAAGAAGTAGCGTGGACTGGCAGGACGATCAAGTCGTGTCGCAGGCGCCGGCAGCTTCGCCACAACAGGCGAATCAGCCTGCGTGGGCGCAGGACGAAGTAGTCGCGCCTGCCACGCAGACGCAGCAGACGCAGCAGACGCAGCAGACGCAGCAGACGCAGCAGACGCAGCAGACGCAGCAGACGCAGCAGACGCAGCAGACGCAGCAGACGCAGCAGACGCAGCAGACGCAGCAGACGCA
>Ga0070685_10000290_pt1 | contig 31634 bp, 34 predicted proteins | sample KBSS13LmetaG_FD_65651 | JGI IMG/M metagenome (GOLD analysis project Ga0070685, IMG submission 65651) | Switchgrass rhizosphere microbial communities from Kellogg Biological Station, Michigan, USA - KBS S1-3L metaG | ecosystem: Host-associated > Plants > Roots > Rhizosphere ...
CTCGCAGACGGCGCTGCGCTCGGTCCTCGGCAAGGCCGAGCTCGACCAGCTGCTCGCCGACCGCGAGCGCCTCAACGAAGAGCTGCAGAAGATCATCGACGAGTCGACCGAGCCCTGGGGGGTCAAGGTGACCGCGGTGGAGATCAAGGACGTCGAGATCCCCGAGCAGATGCAGCGGGCGATGGCCCGCCAGGCCGAGGCCGAGCGCGAGCGGCGGGCGAAGATCATCAACTCCGAGGGCGAGTTCCAGGCAGCCCAGAAGCTCACCGACGCCGCCGACATCATCAGCACCAACCCGGCCTCGCTGCAGCTGCGCTACCTGCAGACGCTGCTGGAAATCGGGACCAACCAGAACACCACCGTCGTCTTCCCGCTGCCGATGGACGTGCTCGAGCCGTTCGTCGGCAAAGGCGCGGCCGGACGCGCTGCCGGCACCGAGCGCCCGGCGCGTCCCCCGGCGCCGCCCCCGCCGGAGCCGCCCGAGCCCCCGGCGGCTGACGAGCCCGACGCAGGCGACCTCCCCCCTTCACGCTCCTGAGCGCGCCGGAGATCCGCATCGACCAGCTGACCGGGCTGAGGACGATCCTCGCCCCGGGCCGGGCTGCCCGCCCCGACAGCTTTTCGCCGCGCTCGACTGAGCCGAAGGGCTCGGACAACTGCCCCTTCTGCGAGGGCCGCGAGGACCGCACCCCGCCGGAGCTCTACGCGCAACGCCCCGGGGGCGGTGAGCGGGACACGCCCGGCTGGAAGACCCGCGTCGTGCCGAACCTCTACCCCGCCCTCGGCGACCCCGACGCATCGCGCGGTTCCTTAAGCACCGATGACGTGCAAAAGGAACCACAACTTGGAGCGCCTGGACCTGCCGCCGACGCCGGCTCCTTCGCCAGCAGCGGCGATCCCCTGCTCGCTTCCAAACGCGCCGGCGAACCGGACCTCTTCTCCTCGCGACCGGCCGAGGGCTCGCACGAGGTGTTGATCAACGCGCCTCAACACGTGACCGCGATGGCCGAGCTCGACGAGGAGCAGTTCGCCGCCGCTGTCGCCACCTGGCGCGAGCGGATGCGCGCCCACCCGGAGGCCTCATACCTGCAGCTGATCGTCAACGAGGGAGGTGGCGCCGGCGCCTCGCTCGAGCACACCCACGCCCAGCTCTACGCGCTGCCCTTCGTCCCCGCCGCCGTCGCCCGCGAGCGCGAGCGGGTCGGCGCCTACGGCGAACGCACGGCAGGGGGTGGTCTGCTCAGCGACGTCCTCGTCGAGGAGGTCCGCCGCCGCGACCGCCTGGTCGCGATCGACGACGAGGCGGCGCTGATCTGCCCCTGGGCCTCGCGCTCGCCGTTCGAGCTGCGGGTGATCCCGCGCCGCGAGAGCGCCCGCTTCGAGGAGGACGAGGGCGGCGCGGCGATGATCCGCACCGCGATGCAGGCCCTCGCAAAGCTCTTCGACGGCCCGCCGGAGCTCAACCTCTGGGTCCGGACCGCCCCCCGCGGCGCCGACCAGTTCCACTGGCACGTCGACATCGCTCCTCGGCTGACGATCAAGGCCGGATTCGAGCTCGGCACCGGCGTCGACATCAACGTCTACCCGCCCGAGAAGGCGGCGTCAGACTTGAGGAACTGCCTCTGATGCAGCCGACCCCACGCCCGATCCCGCGCTTCATCGCCGACACCACTCAGGAGGGGATCCCGCACGGCCGCTTCGCCGAACGTCTGCGCGAGGAGTTCGCCGAGGCGGTAGCCGCGATCGAGGACCTGCCGGCGGGGGCGGAGGTGCCGACTGACGTCGACTGGTTCCCCGAGCGGGCCTGGGGCGGCCGGGTCTGGGTCCCCTGCTCGGCGACGACGGAGAGTGAGGAGGGACGGCTGGAGCTCTTCGGCCACGTCTCCTACGTGCAGCCGCCGCAGGAGGAGCCGCGCGACTTCGCCGTCAAGGCCGACTTCACCGACATCCTCGCCGAGGGCAACCCCGATTGGCGGATCGACCTCAACGACGACGTGATCGGCCGCTGGCGCGGCGAGAACGGCCGCGCCGGCTCGGTCACCCTGGTCTGGGGCCGCCCCTTGGTCCGCGGCGCCGTCGCCGCAACCGCCGTCCTCGAGTCCGAGACCGTCGACCAGGAGCTGATCTCCCAGGACCGCTTCACCCTGATCGCCCTCGACGCCCTCGAGGGCTACGGCGACGAGGTCTTCATGGAAGTGAAGCTCTGGAGCCGCCGCGCCGACGAGCTCGCCTCCGAGACCCTCTACGCCTGAGACAATTCGCCTCCGGCCCCGATAGCTCAGCTGGATAGAGCGATCCCCTCCTAAGGGATAGGCCGCTGGTTCGAATCCAGCTCGGGGCACTGCGAGAGGTGCAGGCTCGCGCCCAGGCGGGTGCAACTTTTGACCTCGGGCGTTGCTTGTATCGAGAGTGCAGACCGTGACCCGGCCCTCTCGCCCGACCCTGCTCCAAGCGAGCTTGCTGTTGCTTGGAGTTACTTTGCTCCTCGCCCTCTTCGCGGCTCCGGCCTCGGCCGGCGCGAAGCGGGTTGTGCGCTTCGACGGGCGAGCGCTGCGGGTGCCGGCGTCATGGCCGGTCTACAAGCTCGACCGCCATCCGCGAATGTGCGTGCGGCTCGATCGGCGGGCGGTCTACTTGGGTACGCCATCGCCGCTGCAGGACTGCCCGGCGGAGGCGATCGGGCGGCGGCGGGCGATCCTGGTCGAACCGCGTTCGGCACGCCTCTCCCTGCCACGGGTACAGAGCAGCGCCGCGACTCGGGCGCGCTCGGGGGCCGTCTTCACGGGCCTCGGCTTCGACGCCTGCAGCACCCCTTCGGCCCGCTCGATGACCGCCTGGAAGACCTCGCCCTACCGCGCGATCGGCGTCTACATCGGCGGCGAAAACCGCGCTTGCTCGCAGCCGAACCTGACGCCGGAATGGGTCGCGGCGCAGACGGGCGCCGGCTGGCACCTGATCCCGACCTACGTCGGCTTGCAGGCACCGACCAGCGCCTGCTCCAGTTGCGCCAAGCTCAGCTCCAGCCAGGCGACCGCGCAGGGCGTCGCCGCCGCGGTCGACGCGGTCGAAGAGGCGAACGCGGTTGCGATGGGTCCCGGCAGCCCGATCTACTTCGACATGGAGTCCTACAGCCGCACCTCCTCGGCGACCGCCGCCACGCTCGCCTTCCTCGAGGCCTGGACGAAGAAGCTGCACGCGCTCGGCTACCTCTCCGGCGTCTACAGCTCCAGCGCCTCGGGGATCGCCGATCTCGGCAACCAGGTGGGCACGGGGTACGAAATTCCAGACCAGCTCTGGATCGCCAACTGGAACGGCTCCACCAGCACCGCCGACCCGGTGGTCCCGAGCAACGCCTGGACCCAGCACCAGCGCATCCACCAGTACCGCGGCGGCCACGACGAGACCTACGGCGGGGTGACGATCAACATCGACAACGACTCGGTCGACGGCGCCACGGTCGGCACGGCGACGCTGCCGCCGACGGCCGAAGAAGACCCGGTCGGCGCCCTCGAGCTCGCCGCCGCGGCGGGCCCGGGGCAGGTGCGGATCCGCGGCTGGGCGCTCGACGCCAACTCCCCCACCCAGGCGCTGGCGATCCGGCTCGTCGTCGGCGGCCGCGAAGGCGATCCCGAAGTGGCGACCTACGAACTCGGCTCGATCGCCAACCTCCCTCGCCGCGACGTCCGCCTGCAGTACCCGGAAGCCGGCGGCCGCCACGGCTTCGACATCAGCCTGCCGACGGTCAAGTCGGGACGGCAGCGGGTCTGCGCCTACGCGCTCGGCGTCGACCCCGGCGAAGACACCCTGCTCGGCTGCAAAGGCGTGACGATCCCGGTCGCGGTCCAGCTTTCGGACCTGAAGGCGGGACGCAATCGGGTGCTGTTGCGGCTCACCTGTGGCTGGCCGGAAGGGACCGAATGCCCGGGTCAGATCGTCCTCCGTGCCCGCTTCCGGGTCCCGGTCGCCCACCGCGCCCGCGGACCGCGGACGCGGCCGGTGACCCGGGTGATCGGCCGCGCTCCCTTCCGCCTCAGCGGCGGCCAGGGCCAGACCTACCGGGTTGCGCTAACCGCCGCAGGGCGGAAGCTGCTGCGGCTGCGCGCGCGCCTGAAGACCCACGTGCTGGTCGCGATCCCCGGCGGGCGCCGCACGGGTGTCGTCGAACTCCACCGCTAGCCCTCGCCGAGCGCCTCGCGCAGCTTCGCCAGCTCCCCGCGCAGCGACTCGAGCTCGCGTTCGAGTCGATCCAGGCGGTCCTCCCGCGGAGCCGCGGCCGGAGCGGCACTTTCCGCGGCGGCCGGAACCTCATCGGCTGCCGCTTCGCCAGCCGCCTCCGGCGCCGATGAATCCTCACCCGCCTCACCGAGTACCTGCTCGAAGCGGTCCTCCTTTTGGCCCGGGCGCCGCGGGTGGCGGACGACGAGCTCGCGATCGACCAGGCGGTCGAGCGTCTCCTGCACGGCCGGCAGACCGTCGAAGCCATGGAGGCGCTCGCTGCGTCCCTTCAGCTCGCCCGGCGTCTGCGGCCCGCGCAGCATCAACACCGCCAGCAGCGCCAGCTCGCCGTCGTCGACTCCGAGCGCCTCCGGCAGCAGATGGCGGTACTTGCGCGCTCGGCTGCCAGCGCCGCTGGCGAGGCGGGTCCAGCCCCGCAGCGCCAGCCGCCGCAGCGCCTCGACCACCGTCGCCTCGTCGTAATCGACGACCGGATCTCGGTTCGTCGACTGGTTGCAGGCCAGGCGCAGCGCGTTCAGCGAGAGCGGATAGGCGTCCGGCGTCGTCCGCTGCTTCTCGATCAGGCAGCCGACTACCCGGATCTCAACCGCGTCGGGCTCCATCAGCCCTTGTCGGGCCGGTCCGGGTAGATCTCGTCGATCGTGACCAGTGCCCGGTATGGAGCGCCGGCAGCGGCTTCGATCCGCTCGGCACCGCCGGCGAGGCGGTCGACCACCGCGACCACACCCGCGACCTCGAGCCCCTCTTCCTTGACCCGTTCGATCGCCTGCGCCGTCGAACCGCCGGTGGTCACCGTGTCCTCAACCACCAGACAGCGGATCCCCGGCTCGACCGGCCCCTCGACCCAGCGCTGCAGCCCGTGCTCCTTGCGGGCGCTGCGGACGAAGAAGGCGACCAGATCCTCCCCCGCCGGCCCGGCGATTGCCGCACAAGCCGGCGGGATCGCCGCCGTCGCCGGCCCGCCGACAGCCGTCGCGCCAACCTCGTGCGCCATATCGGCAATCAGCTCGCCGGCAGCCCGGAACCCGTCCGGCCGCATCAAGGTCCGCCGCGCATCGACGTAGTACTGCGCCGTCGCCCCGCTCGCCAGCGTCACTTCCCCGAGGATCAAAGAGTGCTCGCGCAGCTCCGCGAGCAGCGTCTCCTTGGCGGCAGCGAGATCGGCCACGCCTAGAAGACGAAGATGCTCTCGCCGAAGTGCAGCTGTTCGTAAATGCGCGGCTGGTCGGCGATGAAGGTGCGGACGCAGCCGTGGCTGGCGGCGTAGTTGGGAACTTCCGCATAGCCGTGCACGGCGTAGCCGTTGTGCCAGTAGAAGGAGTAGTACATGCCGTGGGAGTTGAGGCCCGGTTCCTGCCGGTAGAAGGTGTAGTGGCCGGTGATCGTCGGCGTCGACGGCTTGCCGGTGGAGACGGGGTAGATCGCGAAGGGCTTGCCCTTTTTGATCAGCACCATCACCTGCTTGCTCAGCGGCACCTCGACGTGTTCGCCCGCCTTCGGGTACTTGACGTGGTAGGCGCCCTTGCCGCCGAAGACCTTCTTCACCAGCCCGGCGCCAGCCTTCTGGCTGCGGTTCATGTCGTTGACTTTGCGATAGGCGAGAACCTCGCGGCCGAGCCGGCCGTTGAAGCACTTGCCGCCGCCGGAGACGTAGCCCATCTCCGCCAGCGCCTTTTTGAAGCCCTTGACGACCTTGCCGCATTCGCCCGGGTGCAGCGAGGGGAAGCTCACCTTCCAGCTCTTGCGGACGGTGCTGTCGCCGCCGAGCTCCGCGTTCGCCTTGTGCCTGGCGGCGACCGCGTACTTGCCGTCTTCCTTGACGATCACGCTCGAATCGAAGATCCCTTCTTCACCGCCGCCCTTGCTCACCGCGACCTGGTGGCTGACCAGCCGGTGGCCGTCGAGGTAGAAGGTGACTTCGACCTTCTGGCCGGGGACGTAGGGGGAGATCGTGCCGTGGACCGGGACCGTGTCGTAGATGTCGGCGCGGCCGGCGTGCAGGTGGCCGACCTCGATCTTCACCGTCGCCTCCGGAACCGGCAGCGGCTTCGGCTTGGGCGCGCCGGCGGCACCCGCGGGCAGCGCGAGGATGGCGGCAACGGCAAGCAGAGACGAGAGACGCTTCACGAGGCGGGAACTTTACTGGCCGAGCAGGGCGACACAGTTGTTCAGCACGTGCAGGAGGATTCCCGGCACGATCGAGCCGGTCTTCTCGTAGAGCAGGCAGAGGATGAAGCCGAAGACCATCAGCGGCGGCACCGCGCTGACGCCGGTCAGGGCGTGGAGCCCACCGAAGACGAGCCCGGCGAGGAGCGCCGCCGGGATCCGGGTGAGGCTGCGGCGCAGGCCGCCGAACAGCATTCCGCGGAAGCAGACCTCCTCGCTGATCGGCGCCGCGATCGCGATCAGCAGCACCTGCACCGGCCAGGCACCGAAACCCTCGGCGATGTCCTTCTGCTCGGGCTGGACGATCAGCAGCGAGTAGAAGGTCGCGAACAGGAGGTAGGCGCCGATCGCCGCCGCCATCCACTTCAGCGCCGGAGGCCGGAAGCGGCGCACCCCCAGCCGGCGCAGGATCTCCATCCCCGAGGCTCCGCGCTGGGCGGCGATCGCCATCGGCACCAACAGGAAGCCGAGCGCGGTCGCCAGCTGGACGCCGACGTTGCCGAGGGTGGTGAGGTCGCCGTCGTCCTTGTGGCCGGCGATCACCGCGGGGATGCCGATCGCGATCCCGGCCGCCAGCGCGACCAGCACTCCGACCAGCGCCGTCCCCGCCCCCCAGTTCGCGTAGGGGAACTCGTCGGGGCGGCGCTCGGGCGGCTCGGCGACGGCCTCGGCGGTTAAGTTGGCCTCCATGTCGCCCGCAGTCTCACAGGTCTCGCGCACGACTCGGACCCGGCTGCGGATCCTCCGCCGGCTCGCCTTCGTCCTCGTCTTCTTGATCGTCGCGATGCTGGTGCTGAGCCAGTTCACCGAGCTGAAGCGGCTGGCCACCGGCGTCCTCGCCTCGACCGCGCTGGTCGTCGCCGTGGTCGGCTTCGCCGCCCAGCGCACGCTCGCCAACATGATCGCCGGGATTCAGATCGCGGTCTCGCAGCCGATCCGGATCGGCGACCGGATCGAGTTCGACGAATACAAGGGCCGGGTCACCGACATCACCCTCTCCTACACCTACCTCGACCCCGGCGACGGCAGCTCGATCGTGATCCCGAATCAGCTCCTGGTCGAAGGCGCCGTCCACAACCACTCGACGGCGGACACGGTCGAAGAGAAGGCCGCCTGAGCGCCGCGGCCCGCGAAGTACCCTCTGGGTGATGACGCAGCGCAACCGCCGCCGCCAGCGCCGTCACGGGGGGATCGGCGCCAAGCTCCTGCTCGTCTTCGGCAGCGTCTTCGTGCTGCTCGGGATCGCCGCGATCGCCGTCACCTCCTGGGTCCTGGACGTCGCCGCCGACGCACCCTCGCTCTCTTCCTGCAAGGAGATCGGCAAGGGCGGCAACTCGGTCCTCTACGCCGCCGACGGGACCAGGCTGGGCCTGGTCCGCTCGCCGGTCTCGCGCCAGCTGGTCTCGATCAGGCGGGTGCCGAGGAGCCTGCAACTGGCGACGGTGGCAATCGAGGACCAGCGCTTCTACGAGCACGGCGGGGTCGACTACGAGGGCATCCTGCGGGCGGCGGTAAAGGACCTGGAAGCCGGCGAACCGGTCGAGGGCGGCTCGACGATCACCCAGCAGCTGGTCCGCAACCTCTGCATCCGCAAGCCCGAGCGCAACCTCGAGCGCAAGATCGTCGAGGCGAAGCTGGCGGTCGAGTACTCCGAACGCCACAGCCGCCAGGAAATCCTCGGCTCCTACCTCAACGTCGCCTCCTACGGGACGATCGAAGGGAGTACCGCGGTCGGCGTCGGCGCTGCCTCGCGGGTCTTCTTCTCGAAGCCGGTCTGGCAGCTGAAGCTGCCCGAAGCGGCGCTGCTGGCGGGACTGCCGCAGGCGCCCTCGGAATACAACCCGCTGCTGAACCCGAAGGCGGCGAAGGCGCGCCGCAACCAGGTGCTGCGGCAGATGCGCAAGCTCGGCTACGTCAGCGCGGCGGAGGCGAAGCGGGCGATGGCGAGCAGCCTCAGGGTCGATCCCTCGAGCAGCTACTTCGACCACCGCGAGCCCTACTTCTTCGACTACGTCGAAGACAAGCTGATCGAGGAGTACGGGGCAGATGTCGTCCGCCGCGGCGGCCTCGAGGTCCACACGACGATCGACCCCGAGCTGCAACGGGTCGGCCTCGAAGCGATGCGCTCGGCGCTGCCCTACTCGACCGACCCCTCCGCGGCGCTGGTCTCAGTCGACCCCCGCAACGGCCAGATTCGGGCAATGGTCAACTCCTCCTACTACGACCAGAGCCAGTTCAACCTCGCCGCCCAGGGCCACCGGCAGCCGGGCTCGACCTTCAAGACCTTCGTGCTGACGACGGCGGTCAAGCAAGGGATCGATCCCTACTCGACCTACTACACCTCCAAACCGCTCGACCTCTACCTGCCGAAGTGGGGGCACTGGACGGTGCACACCGCCGACGAAGGCTATTTGGGGACGGTCAACCTGCAGCAGGCGACGGTTGCCTCCGACAACACCGTCTTCGCTCAGCTCGACCTCGACGTCGGCCCCGAAGCGGTGGCGGCGACCGCGCACGCGATGGGGATCACCTCGCCGCTCGACGGGATCCCGGCTGAGGGAATCGGCGGCCTGCGGATCGGCGTCTCGCCGCTGGAGATGGCGAGCGCCTACGGAACGCTGGCCGCGGGCGGGGTGCGGCGCAACCCGATTGCGATCACCAAGGTGGTCTTCCCGAACGGCAAGGTCGACCATCCGGAAGCGGCGAACCCGCGGCGCAAACTCTCGCGGCCGGTCGCCTGGGAGGTGACCCGGCTGCTGCACGACAACATCGTCGAAGGCACCGGGACCGCCGCCTACACCGGCTGCGCGGGGCAGGCGGGCAAGACCGGGACCACCGACGGCTATACCGACGCCTGGTTCACCGGCTTCCAGCCGAACCTGGCGACCGCGGTCTGGGTCGGCTACCCCGAATCGAACGACGTCTCGATGTCGAGCGTGCACGGGCTCATCGTCTTCGGCGGCACCTTCCCGGCGGAAATCTGGCACTCGCTCTACAGCGGCGGCGGGGTCCCGTGCGAGGAATTCAACGAACCGGATCAGAAGATCAGTTGGGCGCCGTTCTACGGGCGCTACGCGCGCTCCAACCCACGCGACGACGCAAGCCTGACGGGATCGGGGAACGGCGGCGGGAGCAGCGAACCGCCTCCGGGCTCGGCTGCGGTCGGCGGCTACGACCCCAACGCCTACGCCCCGGGCGCGGGGCAGGAACCGCTGCCGGCGCCGCCTCCGCCGCCACAGAGCGAAGTCGGCGGCGGCAAGTCCGCCAACAGGTAGCCGGGGTAGCCGCGATCGCCCCCGGGCTCGCCTATGGCCTGATCTGGGCCGGCTTCGTCGCCTACCTCGGGGTGCTGTGGGCGGCGCCCCGGCTCGGGCGGCGCGCCGTCTGGGGCCTGATCCTCGTCCTCGTCGCGGCCTTCGCGATCGCCCCCGTCCTCCTCTCCCACGACGTCTACAGCTACGTCGACTACGCGCGCCTCGGCGTCCGCCACGGCCTCGACCCCTACGTCCACCCACCGCTGGCGGCCCCTGGCGACCCCGCCTACGCCGAGGTCACCTGGACCGAAGCGACCAGCGCCTACGGCCCCCTCTTCACCCTCCTCACCTACCCGCTGGCGTGGCTGCCGGTCAGTCTCGCGGTGGCGGTGCTGAAGGCAGTCGCGGCGCTCTCAGTCCTTGGGCTCGCCGCCCTCACCGCCCGAATCGCCGCCTGGCGCGGCAGCGACCCGCTGCGCGCCGCCGCCTTCGTCGCCCTCAACCCGCTCGTCCTCGTCCACGTCGTCGGCGGCGCCCACAACGACGCCCTGACGATGTTCCTCGCGATGCTCGCGGTGGCGGCCATCCTCAGCGGTCGCGAGCTCGCCGGCGGCGCCGCCCTCGTAGCTGCCATAGCCACCAAGCTCTCCGCCGCCTTCCTGGCCCCCTTCGCCCTAATCGCGACGGGCCGAAATGTCGCTTCAAGCATGCCGACGGGCCGAAAAGTTCAATCTGTTGAGTCAAATCGGCCCGTCGGCGGAGGGGGTGGGACTTTTCGTCCCGTCGGTCGGCTGGTTGCCGGGATGGTGGGGGCGGCGGTGGCAGTTGTGGTTGCCGCTTACCTCGCGTTCGACTGGGACTGGCTGCACGGGTTCGGACTCGCCGGCGAGAACCAGAGCCGGACGAGCCACATGAGCATCCCGATCACCCTCGCCCGCCTCACCGGCCTTGGCCCCGACGGCGTCCGCTTGGCGGCAGCACTCCTCTTCGCCGCCCTGGTCGCCTACCTCCTCACCTGGACCGCCCGCGACGGCGACTGGATCCGCGCCTCCGCCTGGGCGGCCGTCGGCCTTCTCCTAGCCACCGCCTGGCTCCTCCCCTGGTACCTGATCTGGCCCCTCCCCCTAGTCGCCATCTCCCGCGACCGAACCCTCCAACTCCTCACGCTTGCCCTAACTGCCCACCAACTAGGAGCCCGAATCCCCCTCTGAAGAATCAGGGAGGGGGACATCCCTCGAACGGGCGGATACTCAAAAAGCCGGCCTGATTAGGCCGGCTTTTGTCCGAGCGAGGGATGTCCCCCTCCCAACCGCCTACGAAGAAACCGGATCGGGCCCCTCACCAACCGCCGCTTCCTCCTCGGGCGAAGGATGCAGGATCCCCGTGTGGATGCTCCATCTCTCGTGGCGCCCGACCGCGGTGACGATGCCGACGTAGATGAGTTCGCCGACCGTCATCACCCCGCGCACGGCGATCGCGATCAGCGAGCCGAGGGCGAAGCTCTTGCTCGGCAGCGCCGCCTTCACCGCCCAGGCAAAGGCGGCGTCGCGGACCCCCAGCCCAGCCGGGGCGACGAGCGTGACCAGCGCCGCGAAGTAGCCGATCGCCTGCGCCGAACCGACCAGCAGGAGGTCGTTGAAGGGGATGAAGGTGACCGAGCGGGCGACGCAGTAGATCCCGAAGGCGACCACGACCCAGTTGAGCGAGTAGAAGACGATCAGCGCCAGCACGCCGCGCAGCGAGATCACTTCCGGCAGCGGCTCGCGGCCAAGCGCCCGCAGCGCCTTGGTCGACAGCGGCCCGAATACCTTCGGGTGCAGGACGACGATCGCCAGGACGATCAGCAGCAGCACGCCCCAGCGCCAGGTGTCGCCCTGTAAGTCGGGGTGCTTGATGATGAAGTAGGCGGCGACGACGATCGCCGAAGTAGCCGAGATCGCCTGTTCATAGACGATGCTGGCGATCGTGATCCGCCGTGGCACGCCGGCTTTTTCCGAGAGCAGGACGCGGCCGAGCACGTAGAGGACGCTGCCGGGGACGTAGCGCGCCAGCAGCGGCTGACCCCAGGCGACCTGGGCCCGGCCGATCCCCAGGTGGTGGCCCATGAAGCGCAGGGTGAGGTCCCAGCCGAGGGCGCTGATTGCGAAGTAGATCGGCAGAATCACGATCCCCGGAATCAGCCAGACGACGTGGAAGTGGACGCCTTCGCTCTTGATCTCCGACCACTGGTCGATGACCGTGAGAACGAGGAAGCCGAAGATCAGCGCAGCGAGCCCGATCTGCAGGGCAAGCCTGACTTTGCGGCTGCGCGGGGGCTTTTTCCCCACCGTCGATCCGACCTCGCCGACGCGGTGCAGGAATGGCTGGCGGCGCTCCACGACCGCGCACCTTAGTGATTGCCACCCCAGTATTTGGGATAGTCGGGGGATGGGCGAGTTCGAGTTGCTGGCGCGGCTCCGCGAGCGGCTCCCCCCGGCCGGGCCGCGGGTCAGGCTTGGCAGCGGCGACGACGCCGCGGTCACCGTCCCCGGGGGGGCGACCGCGACTTCCGTTGACGCGATCGTCGACGGCGTCCATTTCCGCCGGGACGAGGCGCCGCCGCAGGCGATCGGCCGCAAGGCGCTTGCGACGGCGCTATCCGACCTCGCCGCGATGGGGACCGAGGCGGGCGAGGCCTACGTCGTCCTCGGCGCCCCGCCTGACCTCGGCGAGGAGGAGTTCGACGCCCTGCTCGAGGGACTGCTCGCGCTCGCCGCCGAGACCGGCACCACGCTCGCCGGCGGCGACCTCACCCGCGCCCCGGCCCTAACCCTGGCGGTGACCGTCGTCGGCCACGCCGGCAGCACCGATGACCTCATCCCCCGATCCGGTGCCCGCCCCGGCGACCTGCTCGTGGTCACCGGCGAGCTCGGCGGTGCCGCTGCCGGCCGCCTGCTGCTCGAGCGGCCGGAGCTTGGCCGGGCACTCGCCGACAGCACCGCGGAGCGGCTGCGCGCCCGCCAGCTGGAACCGCTCCCGCGCCTGCGCTCCGGCCGCGCCCTCGCCGCGGCTGGGGCGACGGCGATGATCGACCTCAGCGACGGCCTCGCCGGCGACGCCCGTCACCTCGCCGACGCCAGCGGTGTCGCCCTGCGGGTCGAAACGGGATCGCTGCCGCTGGCCAAAGGCCTGGCCGAGGTCGCCGCCGCGGCCGGGCGAGACCCGCTCGAGCTCGCGGTTGCAGGCGGCGAGGACTACGAGCTGCTGGCGTCGCTTCCTCCGGACCGCCTGGTCCGCACCTCTGAAGCCATCGCTGACGAAGCAGAGACCACCTTGACCCCGATCGGCCAGGTCCTCGCAGGGGAGGGAACCGAGCTCAGGCTGCCCGGGGGCGGGCTACTGGAGAGTCGGGGCTATGACCATTTCGGCGACCAGCCGGCTGCATCCCCGTAAGCAGCTCGCGGACACCGCGGCGGCTCAGCATCGCCATCGCGATCTCACCCGGGTCCGGTTTGTAGGCGCCGGCCTCGACGAGGGATTTCAGTTCGTGCGGCTGCATCAGTCTCGCAGTCATTATCGGCCTCGATACCCGCATCCTTAGTTCTGAGTACTCGCACATGCGTCCAAACCTGGCCGCTCATTACCCTTTGTAGCGATGGCGAACGGCTCCGCACGCATCCTCCTCGTCGATGACGAGCAGTCGATCCAGACGCTGCTGAGCTACCCGCTGCGCAAGGACGGCTACCACGTCACCTCCGCCCTCGACGGCTCAGAAGCCCTCCGCCGCTTCGAAGAAGGCCGCTTCGACCTCGTCATCCTCGACCTGATGCTGCCGCGAATGGGGGGCGTCGAAGTCTGCCGTCAGCTGCGCTCGCGCAGCCAGGTGCCGATCATCATGCTGACCGCGAAAGGCAGCGAGACCGACAAGGTCGCCGGGCTCGAGGTCGGCGCCGACGACTACATCACCAAGCCGTTCTCGATGCGCGAGTTCCGCAGCCGGGTCAAAGCGGCGCTGCGCCGCTCGCGGATGGCCGGCGAGAGCGTCGCCGAGGCCGGCGGCGCGATCGAGACCGGCGAGCTGACGATCGACTTCGACCGCCGCATGGTCACCCTCGGCGACGAGGAGGTCAAAGTCACCTACGTCGAGTTCGAGATCCTCGGCGCCCTCGCCCGCTCGCCCGGCCGCGTGCTGACCCGCGAGACCCTGCTCGAGCACGTCTGGGGCGACTCCGACTACCGCGACCCGCGCACCGTCGACGTCCACATCCGCCACCTGCGCGAGAAGCTGGAGAGCGACCCGAAGGAGCCCGACTACCTCTTCACCGTGCGCGGGGTCGGCTACCGCTTCCGGGAGTAACGGGATGCGGCGGCTGCGGCTCAGCGACCTGGCGAGCCGGATCACCCTGATCTCGATTGCGATCGCGGTCGGCGCCACGGTCATCGTCTACGTCTACGCGGTGGCGGTCGGCGGCTCGGCCAGCGGCAACGATGCGGTCAAGCTGCAGATCCTCACCGGCGGCCTGATCGCGGTGGCGATCGCCACCGCCGTCGGGCTCTACTACACGCGCTCCTCGGCGAGCAGCATCCAGCGGCTGCAGGAAGCAGCCCGCAAAGTCGCCGACGGCAACTTCGAAACGACGATCCCGGTCGCCTCGGTCGGCCAGCTCGGCCAGCTCGCCCGCACCTTCAACGAGATGCAGCGGCGCCTCGCCGAGCTCGACAGCGCCCGCAAGCAGTTCATCGCCAACGCCTCGCACGAGCTCCGGACCCCCATCTTTTCCCTCGGCGGATTCGTCGAGCTGCTCGAAGACGAGGACCCGAGCCCGGAGGAGCGGGCCGAGTTCGTGCGCACGATGCGCCAGCAGATCGAGCGCCTGACCAAGCTGACGACGGACCTGCTCGACCTCTCCCAGCTCGACGCCGGCGCGGTCGTGATGCGGGCCAGCACCGTCGACCTCAGCGCCCTCGCCCGCGAGGTGACGAGGGAGTTCGGGCCGCGCGCCGACCTGCGCGGCTCGCGCCTGCAGCTGCGCACCCCCGACGAGGCGGTGATGGCCCTCGGCGACCCTGATCGGGTGCGGCAGGTGATCCGTATCCTGCTTGACAACGCCCTCACCCACACTCCCGAGGGCACCGACGTCACCGTGACCACCTACTCCGCCAACGGCCGTGCCGAGCTGACCGTCTCCGACGAGGGCGCCGGCATCCCCCAGCGCGTGCAGAAGCGGATCTTCGAGCGCTTCTACACCGCCGACACCGCCGGCGGCTCCGGCCTCGGCCTGGCGATCGCCAGCGAGCTGGCGCAACGGATGAGCGGCGAGATCAGGATCAGCTCCAGCCGCCGCTTCACCGCCTTCACCCTCGACCTCCCGCCCGGCCCCGCCGCGACGCTCCCGCCCCGGCCCTCCCGCGCGCCCTCCAGGGCAGCGGCGTGAAGAAGCCAATCGCCTTCGCGGCGCTGCTGCTCTGCCTGGCGCTGCTCGCCGGTTGCGGCTCCGGGGGCGAGGAAAGCGGCTCTACCTCGACCGGCTCCTCGAGCGCGCACGTCTCGCGGGAAGCGGACCCCGCCCCCGCACCGCAAGTGGCGATCGAGACCTCGAGCCCCGGCTTCGACGCCACCGGCGTCTACCGCCAGGCGGCGCCGGGAGTGGTGACGATCCGCTCGGTCTTCGATCAGGGCGCCGCCGAGGGCTCCGGCTTCGTCCTCGACGAAGACGGCGAGATCGTCACCAATGCCCACGTCGTCACCGACGAATCGACCGGCAAGCGCGAGGAGGCGAAGAACGTCTACGTCGAGTTCTCCGATCGCAACGTCGTCCCGGCCGAGATCGTCGGCTTCGACCCCTTCGTCGACGTCGCCCTGCTGAAGGTCGCCCCTGCCGGCCTGCCGCTGCACCCGCTCGAGCTGGGCGACGACGCCGACCTCCGCGTCGGCCAGCCGGTGGCGGCGATCGGCAGCCCGTTCGGGGAGCAGCAGTCGCTCTCGGTCGGCGTCGTCTCCGCCACCGACCGCTCGGTCAAATCGCTGACCCAGTTCGAAATCTTCGGCGCGATCCAGACCGACGCCTCGATCAACCCCGGCAACTCCGGCGGCCCGCTGCTCGACGCCGGCGCCCGTGTGGTCGGCATCAACCAGCAGATCGAGACCAACTCCGGCGCCAACGACGGGGTCGGCTTCGCGGTGCCGATCTCGGCGATCAAACGCTCGGTCGCCCAGCTGCGCGAAGACGGCACCGCCGAATACGCCTACCTCGGCGTCTCCAGCCAGGCGCTCTACCCCCAGCTCGCCCGCCGGCTCGGGCTCGACACGACCTTCGGCGGCCTGCTCTCCGAAGTCGTCTCCGGCGGGCCGGCGGAGAAGGCCGGGCTTGAAGGGGGCGACGAAGAGGTCCGCTTCCAAGCGGGCAAATACCAGGCCGGCGGCGACGTGATCCTGCAGATCGACGGGCAGGACATCGTCGAGGAAAACGATCTCGCCCGGGTGATCGCCGCCCACAAGCCCGGAGACAAGGTGACGCTGACGGTGCTGCACGACGATCAGCGCGAGAAGGTCGAGCTGACGCTGGGCGAGCGGCCCGACAATCCTTCGTCCGGCTAGGCGGCCCAGCCACCGCGGCTGGACAACATGTCGCCGCCTATCGGTGTAGAACTCCAGCCTTGCTTCAGGAAGTCGCCCTCGGCCCCAAGACCCTCTCCGACTACACCCACGTCGTCGGCAAAGACCTGACGGAGCAGATCCGCCAGCTCGCCGAGCCGCTGAAAGGGAAGCGGGTTCTGCACGTCAGCGCCACCGCTTTCGGCGGCGGCGTCTCCGAGATCCTCTACACCCTGGTGCCGCTGATGCGCGACGTCGGCGTCGACGCGCACTGGCACGTGATCTTCGGCAAAGAAGAGTTCTTCAACGCGACCAAGCTGCTCCACAACTCCCTGCAGGGGGCAGAGGAGACGCTGAGCGAGGAGCAGTGGGCGGTCTTCGACGAGATCAACCAGATGAACGCCGAGGGGCTGCAGGGCGAATGGGACGTGGTCATCGTCCACGACCCGCAGCCGATCGGCCTGCGGCGGGGGGCGAAGGAGAAGGGCGGGAAGTGGGTCTGGCGCTGCCACATCGACCTCTCGACGCCGAACCCGGCGCCGATCGAGCGGCTGCTGCCGATGATCGAAGAGTACGACGCCTCGGTCTGGCACATGGACCAGTACGTGCCCAACGACATGGGCCGCCACCGCGAGGCGGTGCGGATCGTGCCGCCGGCGATCGACCCGCTCTCGCCGAAGAACATGGCCTTCTCGCCGGAGGACGCCGCCTTCGTCTGCCGCCAGTTCGGGATCGACGTCGACCGGCCGCTGATCACCCAGGTCAGCCGCTTCGACCCGTGGAAGGACCCGATCGGCGTCATCGACGCCTACCGCCAGGTGACCGAGCAGGTGCCGGAGGCGCAGCTGGCGATGGTCGGCTCGATGGCCACCGACGACCCTGAGGGGATGGAGTACTTCCAGAAGACCTTCGAATACGCGGGCGGCGACGAGGACATCAAAATCCTCAGCAACCTCAACAACGTCGGCGCGATCGAGGTCAACGCCTTCCAGTCGCAGTCCGACGTCTGCCTGCAGAAGTCGATCCGCGAGGGCTTCGGCCTCACCGTCACCGAGGCGCTCTGGAAGGGGCGGCCGACGGTCGCCGGCAACGTCGGCGGCATCCCGCTGCAGATCGAGGACGGGGTCAGCGGCTACCTGGTCAACTCCCCCGACGAGTGCGCCGAGCGCTGCCTGGAGATCCTCCGCGACCCCGAGCTCGGCAAGAAGCTCGGCCGCGAGGGCAAGGAGCACGCCCGCCGCGAGTTCCTCACCCCGCGCCTGCTGCGCGACTGGCTCCAGCTCTTCACCGATCTGGGCTAGCCACTAGCGCGGCGCGAACTCTTCCGACCCGTCGCCGGGGGGCGATGGTGGTGCGGGCGCGGGTGCAGGAACAGCCGGGGCGGGTTCGGGAACAGGCGCGGGTTCAGACGGAGGAGCAGGCGCAGGTTCGGGCGTCGTGGAAGGCGGTTCAGGCGCCGGCGAAGGTGCTTCGGCGACAGGAGCAGGCCGTCGGTGCTCGCGCCCGCCCCGGTGCTTCCAGCGCGGCCTCGGCTCTCGTTTGGGAACTGCATCAGATTTCCTACCTGCTGGAGGGGAAATCTGATGCGGTTCGGGCTCGGCGTCCCTTGGTGGCGAAGCGGTCACGACCTGCGGCAGGCCGACGTCGGGCGCCAGGGGTGGTGGCTCGGGCGGCTTGAGCAGGGACGGGAGGGCTTGCAGGGCGAGCAGGACTACGGCGGGTACCGCCGCTGCTTTCGCCGCACTTGCCCATCGCACTCGCACTCCGCGCACAGACCCCTAAGGGACGGGCGGGCGGTAACTCTCCCCCTCAGGCGACCGACTGGCGCGCGTCTTCGATGTCCTTCAGCTGATCGTCGACCCAGTCGCCGGGATTGCGGGAGAAGATGATCTCGCGCAGGCCCTCGGCCCAACGCCGCTTCTGCTCGGGGTCCATCGTCAGCGCCCGGTAGATCGCGTCGGCCTGCTCCTGGATGTCGAAGGGGTTGACCGAGAGGACGTAGTCGGTGAGCTCCTCATGGGAGCCGGTGTTCTCGGAGAGCATCAGCACCCCGTCGCGGGTGTTGACCGCGGGCGCCTCCTTGGCGACCAGGTTCATCCCGTCGAAGAGCGAGTTGACCATCAGCAGGTCGAAGTGCTTGTAGCGGGCGACGGCGTCGTGGAAGTTCTCGTAGATCTTAAGGTCGATCGGCATCCAGTCGGTGGTGCCATGGCGGTGGTTGACGACGGCGACGAGCGCCTCGATTCGCTCCAGATACTCGGCGTACTCGGGCACGTCCTGGCGGGAGGGCTGCAGATGGGCGATGAAGGTGACCTTTTCGCGGAACTCGGGATGCTGGGTGAGGAAGGTGTCGAAGGAGGTGAAGCCGCGCAGCACGTTCTTCGAGAGGTCGGCGCGGTCGACGCGGATGATCAGGTGCTGGCGCCGGCGCTCGAGCACCTCGCGCTCGGCTTCGGCCACTTCGGGCGAGGCCGCCGCCCGCTGCAGACGCTCGGCGTCGATCCCGAGCGGATAGGCGCGGGCGATCGTCTTGCCGCCGGCGTGGCGCACCTCGGCCGCGTGGTAATCGACTTCGACGTCCTCGAGCAGTTCGTCGCAGCAGCGGAGGAAGTTGATGCAGTAGGCGTGGGTGTGGAAGCCGATGATGTCGTTGGCCAGCATTCCCTCGTAGATCGTTTCCCGGATCCGGTTGGGGAGGATCCGCCAGCTGTCCGGCTGGGACCAGGGGATGTGGACGAAGTGGTGGAGGAAGGCGTCCGGCCGCTCGGCCCGGATCATCCCCGGTGCGGTGTAGAGGTGGTAGTCGTGGAGCATCACCAGCGGCCGCTCCTGCCCCTCGATCTCGGTGAGCACGGCCTTGGCGATGTCCTCGTTGACCGTCTGGTAGCCGTAGTCCCAGGCGTCGAGCTCCTGCTGGCGGATATCCGGCGCGTTGGAGATGTCCCAGAGGTAGTGCTGGATGAACCAGAGGATCGGGTTGGCGATGACGTTGTAGAAGCGGTCGTAGGCGGCCGGATCGCTGCCGACCAGGCGCACGCGGTAGTCGACCCCTTCCAGCTCCTGCTCGATCGGCCCGCCGACCTCGTTCGAGACCTCGACGTCCTCGTCGGTCATCGCCGAGGCGATCCAGAGCGCGTCGCGGTGGGAGACCAGGCCGGACAGCGCGGTGACCAGGCCGCCGCCGCCGCGGCGCACCGTGCGCTCGCCGTTCTCGTCGCGATCGAACTGCAGCGGCCCTCGGTTGGAGACGATGATCAGCGGCGAAGAGCTCACGTCCCAGAGACTAGAGCGTCGAATGCGGCGCAGAGCGGGCGTCCTCGGCGGCAACTCGCCGCTATAGTCCTTCGCCGTTTTGGCCGCACCCCGTGAATACGAGCTTGTCCTGATGCTGGACCCCCAGCTGGACGCCCCTGCCCGCGACGCTCTGGCGCAAGACGCCCGTGGTCAGATCGAGGGTTCCGGCAGCCTCAAACACGAGAACAGCTGGGGCCTGCGGAAGATGGCCTACGAAATCAACCGCCGCACCGAGGCCGACTACCGCTGGATGCGGTTCGAGGCCTCGAGCGAGCTGCTCGACTCGCTCGACCACAACCTGAAGATCGCCGACGGCGTCCTCCGCTTCCGCATCTTCAAGGTCGATCCCGGTGCCCCGGTGATCGTCCCCCCCGCCGCCACGGCCGCTCCCGGCCCGCGCGAGCGCAGCGCCCAGGGGGCCCGCGAGGATCGCGGCGACTCCCTCGACGATTCCGAGGAGTAAGCGGCTTCACAGGCCGCCGTGTTTGCGGGAACCCCCTTGTCAGGGGGGCGAGTTGCGCCGCCCACCTCCTTAGACTGGAGTCCAGACAAGCGAATGCGCAAGGAGTGAGTGAATTGGCAGCTTCGAATGTGAACGTGGTGGTCGTCACCGGGAACCTGACCCGGGATCCGGAGCTGCGTCATCTCGGCAGTGGCACCGCCGTATGCAAGCTTCGGGTCGCGGTCAACAGCCGCCGCAAAGACCAGAGCGGCAACTGGGTCGACAAGCCCAACTACTTCGACGTCACCGTCTGGGGGGCGCAGGGCGAGAACTGCGCCAACTACCTCTCGAAAGGCCGCCCGGTGGCGGTCGAAGGCCGGCTCGACTGGCGCGAGTGGGAGGACCAGGGCGGCAACAAACGCCAGAGCGTCGAGATCATCGCCAACACCGTCCAGTTCCTCGGATCCCGCGACGGCTCCGGTGGTGGCGGCAACGGCAATGGCGGCGGAGGCGGCTTCTCGCCGCCGCAGAGCGACGTCCCGGCCGACATGGGCGACTTCGAAACCGCGCCTGCCGGTGACGGCGCCTCAGAAGACGACATTCCGTTCTAAAGAACCCCTGGATGGAGCCTCGCAGAGCGCCGCTTTGCGGCGCTCTGTACCATCTGCCGCCGCATGGCACGAGCATCTGAGTCTTCATCACGTACGGGCGGGGCGCGGCGCGGCGGCAGGCGCGGCGCCGATCGTTCGCGTCCCCGCAAATACACGCGGGTCAACTCCGAGGTCGTCGATTACAAGGACCTCAACCTGCTGCGGCGCTTCCTCTCCGACAAGGGGAAGACGCGCGGCCGCCGAGTCACCGGACTTTCCCGCCGCCACCAGCGCCAGCTCTCGGTGGCGGTGAAGCGGGCGCGCGAAATCGCCCTGCTTCCCTACGTCGGAGAGCGCTGATGGCACAGGCGATCCTGCTTCAGGACGTCGAGTCCCTCGGCGAGCGCGGCCACGTCGTCGACGTCGCCCCCGGCTATCTGCGCAACTACCTGGTCCCGCGCAAGCTGGCCCAGCCGGCGACCGCCGGCGCGCTGGAGGAAGCGAAAAGGCGGATGGAGGCGGCCGAGCGCGCCGCCGAACAGCGCCGCGAACGCGAAACCGAAGCCGCCGGGCTGCTCGGCAAAACGGTCCTCACGATCCACCAGCGGGCCGGCGAGGACGGCAAGCTGTTCGGCTCGGTCGGACCGAAGGAGATCGTCGATGCCCTGCGCGAGGCACGCGACCTGCGGATCGACAAAAAACAGGTCCAGCTCGAGCAGCCGCTGCGCGAACTCGGCACCTTCATGGTTGAGATCCAGCTCTCCGACGGCACCAACGCCGCCGTGAAGACGATCATCAGCGAGGAGAAGTAGTCCCCTTTCGCCGTCGCAGGTCCGGCTGGGTTCGCTCCGATCGAGCGACGGTCGGTCTGGCCGCGGTTGCCCTCGGTGCCGCCGGTGCCGTCGTCGCCGGGCAGTTCAGCCGCATGCTGGCGCGGCGGGCAAGCGAGGCACACGACCCCGAAGCGCTGCTGGAATCGGCGCCGGCCGCCGCCGCCGACACGGTCGGCGTCGCCGTCCGCGGCTACTCCGAGGCCCCGCGCACCGAAGCCGTTCTCTTCAACCTGCTCGCCGGCTTCCTCGGCTCCTTCGCCCTGGTCCGCCTCTCGACCTGGGGCATCCGCGAGCACGTCGGGCCGTTTCGCAACGTCCACATCGGCGGACGCCACATCCACCACTTCGTGCCGGGCATCCTGATCGCCTTCGGCTCCGGCACCGCGGCGCTGCTGACCGACAACGACGAAGTCGAGCAGCGGCTGGCGATCCCGATGGGCGCCGGGATCGGCCTCACCTTCGACGAGGCGGCGCTGCTGCTCGACCTGCGCGACGTCTACTGGAGCCGCGAAGGCCTGCTCAGCGTCCAGCTGAGCCTCGGCGCCACCGCGCTCCTCAGCATCGCCATCCTCACCCTGCGGATGCTGCGCCGCGGCGAGCGGCGCCAGGAGCAGGAGGGGCTGATCCCGGCAGCTCACCCCCATCAGCCTTCTTTTAATTGACTATTATTGTGCAATGGGTAAGCGCTGTGAGGGACGAAAGGCGAAGCGCCTCTCGTTGACTGCGATTGTGAGCCTCTGTGTGTTCACCCTCCTAGGCGGATGTGGCAGTGGAGGGGATCCAGACCACGGCAACTCCAGCTATGCCATCGAACACGGGGAAACGGTCCACGACTGCCTGCTCAAGATCGGCGGGGCCACCTTCGTGCAGGCGCCGAACCGAATCCCCTTCTTCTGGCGAGCCAAAAAGTCAAATGGAGTAATTGAAGCGGGATCAGCATATGACCCTCAGCAGGGATTGGAAATCCACCTGCTCGTGCCGAAGGTTGGCGGAGCGAAGAGGTGGATGCTCTGGTACTCGCAGCCACCCTCCTCTTCGCAGAGCATCCTTGAAATCACCAGCCGCTGGGCACTTTGGTACAAGCTCCCTCCCTCCGATCCCCACAAGAACGACCGCTTCGACAAACACCTGCACCGAAATTACGTCGTGTCTGTCGTCAGACCGGCCCCTCGCTTCCGTCGGGAAGCTAGGCATTGCGTGAAGTTCCCGTCGACTGCAGGTTGAGCCAGGCACCGCAAATACGGCGTTGACAGCTCGTTCGCGCGCCCTACATGTGATTGCTTGTAGGCGAGGTTTGGCGCCGTGCCGCCTAGGACACTCAATCGATGCCTCAGCCCCCCAGCACCCACGTCCCCCCGCAGAACATCGAGGCCGAGGAGTCGGTCCTGGGCGCGATGCTGGTCTCCGAGTCGACGCTGACGCGGGTGATCGACGAGGTGAAGCTGAACGCCGCCGACTTCTACCTCGACAAGCACCGGGAGATCTTCGGCTCCATCCACGACCTCTACGCCGCCTCGAAGCCGGTCGACGAGCTCAGCGTCAGCGAGGCGCTGACCCAGCGCAACAAGATCGACGAGGCCGGCGGCAGGCACTACGTCTCCGAGCTGGCGGCGAAAGTCCCCGCCGCCGCCAACGCCAAGCACTACGCCGAGATCGTCCAGCAGAACTCGCTGCTGCGGCGGCTGCTGGGGGCCGGGCAGGAGATCCAGGGCTGGGTCAACGAGCGCGACGGGGAACCGCGCGAGCTCTCCGAGCGGGCCGAGAAACTGCTCTTCGAGGTCGCCCACAAAGAGCAGGCCAGCGACTTCAAAAGGCTCTCTGACATCCTCCACGACGAGGTCGATCGCCTCGAGAAGCTCTCCACCGGCGAGACCGAACTGACCGGCACCCCTTCCGGCTTCCGCGACGTCGACGCGGTCACCGGCGGCTTCCAGCCCGGCAACCTGATCATAGTCGCCGCCCGTCCGGCGATGGGCAAGAGCGCGCTGGTCGCCAACATCGCCGAAAACGTCGCCGTGAAGAAGCAAATGCCCGTCGCCTTCTTCTCGCTGGAGATGTCCGAGGTCGAGCTCGCCCAGCGCTTCATCGCCTGCCGGGCGCGGATCTCCGGCGACAAGCTGCGCAAAGGGCAGGTCAACCAGCGCGACTGGCCGAAGGTGGTCCGCGCCTGCAACGAGCTCGAGGAAGCGCCGCTGTGGTTCGACGACTCCTCCGACCTCGGCATCCTCGACCTGCGGGCGAAGGCACGGCGGCTGCACGCCCAGGAACAGGAGCGCGGCGGCCTCGGCCTGATCATCCTCGACTACATCCAGCTGATGCGCTCCGACGACCACCGCGCCAACCGGGTCGAGCAGGTCGGCCAGATCAGCCGCGGGCTGAAGATCCTCGCCCGCGAGCTCGAGGTCCCGGTCGTGGCGATCTCCCAGCTCTCGCGCGCGCCCGAGCAGCGGACGCCGCCGAAGCCGCAGCTCTCCGACCTGCGTGAGTCGGGGCAGATCGAGCAGGACGCCGATGTCGTCGCCTTCCTCTATCGCGAGGACTACTACCGCGACCCCGACGAGGAGCCCGACGGCCTTGCCGACCTGATCATCGCCAAGCACAGGAATGGCCCGATCGGGACCAGGAAGCTGGTCTTCCTCGACCGCTTCCCGAAATTCGCCGATCACGCCCACACCGAGCCGCCGATCGAGCAGCCGGCCGGCGAAGAGCCGCCCTTCGACGCCGCCGCGGCCGCGGGCCCGGACTTCTGATGCCGGCGATCGCCCGCTCCGAGCCCTTCCGCGAACAGGCCTGCCCGCTCGGCGTCTGCGACGGCTCCGGCTGGATCCTCGGCCCCGAAGACGTCGCGCGCCCCTGCGATTGCCGCGCCGAGCGGCTGAACAAGGGCCGCAGCCGCGGCATCGCCTCGGCGATCCCGGCCCGCTACCGCGGCGTCTCCTTCGACCGCCCGCCGGTCTCCGACATGGCGCGGGATATGACCACCCGGCACGTCGTCCAAGCGGCTCGCGACTACGTCGAGAACCTCGACGCGAACCTCACGGAAGGGCGCGGCCTCTGGTTCATGGGCGACACCGGCACCGGCAAGACGACGCTGGGGATGCTGATCGCGAGCGAAGCTCTGAAGGCGGGCAAGTCGGTCGGCGTCTACTTCACGCCGAAGCTGCTGACCCGGATCCGCCAGACCTACCAGGAAGCGGAGACCGAGAATGCCTACGCGCAGTTCTTCGAGCGCGTCACCTCGGTCGACCTCCTCTACATCGACGACCTCGGGTCCGAGCGCCACACCGACTGGGTCGTCGAGCAACTCTACGCGGTGGTCAACGAGCGCTACGAGAACCAGCGGCCGATGCTGGTGACGAGCAACGCTCAGGGCGACGTCGATAAGGGCCAGCAGCAGCTGGAGGACCAGATCGGGCGGCGCACGGTCTCGCGGCTGATCGAGATCTGCGGCGACCCGCTGCCGCTGTTCGGCGCCGACAATCGCTACCGAGCCCGCGCCGCCGGGTAGCAGCGCCGCCTCCGCCGGGGCGGATCGTCAGAATCCCGCCGGCGATGCCTGGCGTGGTCATAGTCGGAGCCCAGTGGGGTGACGAGGGGAAGGGGAAGGTCGTCGACCTGCTCGCCGAGCGGGCATCGACGATCGTCCGCTTCCAGGGCGGCAACAACGCCGGCCACACGATCGTCCGCGGCGGCGAGGAGTTCAAGTTCCACCTGATCCCCTCCGGGATCCTCCACGAAGACAAGACCTGCGTGATCGGCAACGGCGTCGTCGTCGACCCGCGGGTGCTGCTGGGGGAGATCGACAACCTCAAAAGGGCGGGGATCGGCGTCGCCAACCTGCGGATCTCCGCCAACGCGCACCTGATCATGCCCTACCACGTGCTGCTGGACACGGCCGGGGAGACGAAGCTGGGGAAGCTTTCGATCGGCACCACCCGCCGCGGCATCGGTCCCTGTTACGCCGACAAGGCGCTGCGGCTGGGAATCCGGGTCCAGGACCTGCTCGACGAGAAGATCCTGCGGACGAAGATCCGCGCCGCCCTGGAGCCCAAGCAGCAGGCGTTGCGCGAGCTCTCGGTGCAGCGGCGCAAACGGCTGAAGGAGGCCGGCGAGGAGGCGAAGTCGGGCGAGGCCGGAGCCCAGGAACCCGATCCGCGGCTCGACCTGCACACGATGGTCGAGGAACACATCAACTACGGCCACCGGCTCGAGCCCCACATCGCCGACACCGCCCGCCTCTGCTGGGACGCGCTCGACCGCCAGGAGACGGTGATCTTCGAGGGGGCGCAGGCGACCCTGCTCGACCTCGACCACGGCACCTATCCCTTCGTCACCTCGTCCAACCCAATCGCCGGCGCGGCGACCGTCGGCGCCGGCATCGGGCCGAAGGACATCGACGAGGTCTGGGGGATCGCCAAGGCCTACGCGACCCGGGTCGGCGCCGGTCCCTTCCCTACCGAGCTCTTCGACGAGGTCGGCGAGCAGATGATCCAGCGCGGGCACGAGTTCGGCACCACCACCGGCCGCCGCCGGCGCACCGGCTGGATGGACCTGGTGGCGCTGCGCTACGCCGTCCGCCTCAACAGCATGGACGCGCTGGCGATCACCAAGCTCGACGTCTTGAGCGGCATCGGCCCGTTGCGGGTGGCCGTCCGTTACCGCTCCAAAGAAGGTGCCGAGCTCGACACCTTCCCCTACCACCAGTCGATCCTCCACTCGGCTACCCCCGAGTACGAGGAGCTGCCGGGCTTCGACCTCGACCTCACCGCCTGCCGCAGCGCCGCCGACCTGCCGCAGGAGGCGCGCGACTACCTCGGCTTCATCGCCGACTTCGTCGGGGTGCCGGTGCGGCTGGTCGGGGTAGGCCCCGACCGCGAGCAGGTCATCTGGCTCGAGGGCTGAGTAGCCGGAGCTGCCTCAGCTGCTGCGGCCGATCGGACTCGCGATGCTGACCCACCACTTGCCGTCTTCTAATTCGACCGGGATCACCCAGTCGTGACCGTCGTTACCGTGGTACTGCGCGTAGCCGTGGCCTTCGCCTACCCGCAAGCTGTCGATCGGCCCGGTCAGGTTGTTCTTGTAGCTACCCGAGGCTTCGTGGCCGAAAAACGCTAGGCCCTGCGCGCAGTTCTTCACCTTGCCTCCTGACTCCGGCACGGCATCTGTGTAGATCAAGTTGTGGATGTACGCCCGGGAAAGATTGCTGCAGTCCTTGGCCCAGTCCTGGGCGGCGCGGGCTTTCATCCATGCTTGGATGACTTCGTTGGCCTGGTCCCGTTCCGACTTCGACGCCTCCCGGCCGAAGGTCTGCACGATGTTGTCGCCGCCGCGGATGAGGAACTCCCGACTGGGACCCTTCAACCACGGATACAGCTGCGATTCGCTCGCCGTGGCCGCCACGGTGCTCGAATCGCCGCCGCCGCATCCTAGGGCGAGCACGACCGACGCGACCAGCGCCAAACCGAGTCCGAGTCTCACGATTCCTCCCATGATGTGATTTTACGCAAAAAAGGTCCATCAATTCATCCCTGCTCTACAGTGGGCTAGTGGCTTCCAGTAGACGCTCTTCCAAGTTGAAGGAGCGGCTGCCCCGGGGAAGGCACGGCTTGCCGAGGGAGGCGGTGACCGAGTCCCAGCGCAGCCGCATCCACCAGGCGATGATCGAGGTGGTCTCCGAGCGCGGGTACCCGGACACGCGGGTCGTCGACGTGATCGGGGTGGCAGGGGTCTCCCGCAAGACCTTCTACGAACTCTTCGACAGCAAGGAGGACTGCTTCCTTGCCGCCTACGACGTGCTGCTCGACAACCTGCTGGGAGAGGCGACCGAGGCCTTCGAAGCGAAATCGGGAGCGCCATGGGCGGAACGGGTCGACGGCGCGCTCGAGGCCCTACTCGTGCATCTCTCAAAGCATCCGGATGAGGCGCGATTCGCGATCGTCGAGGTGCTCGCCGCCGGCCCGAAGGCGCTTACTCGTCGCGACGCCGCCCTGCGTCAGTTCACCGGCTTCCTCGAGTCGGGGCGCTCCGAGACCTCCTTCGAGCTGCCCGGGATCACCTCGATCGCGGTAGCGGGCGGCGTCAACGAGCTCCTCTACAGCGAGATCCTCCACGGAGCGGCCTCGCGGCTGCCAAGCCGGCTTCCCGATCTGATGTTCTGGATCACGCTCCCCTACCTCGGCGCCGAGGGCGCTGCCGCGCAGCGCGAGCGCGTTCGCCTCTCGATGCAGCCTTTTTGAGGAGCCGCACCGCTCCTTTCGAAGGACTGGGGGGTTTACGAAGAACGTCCGGGTGGTAGTTTGACCGGCTGGAGAGAAGTTGCAACCACACGCTTCCGACGGATCGGCCCTGGGACGGGCAGGCCGCAAAGGAGAGACAAAGAGGATATGCGCAAGTACCTGATGTTGACGATGGCCCTGGGGGCCCTGATCGCGGTTAGCGTGGCGGGTATCGCCAGCGCTGGCAACAAGCCGGTCACGGTGCAGCAGGGGAATCTCAAATTCACCTTCAACGGCGGCTTCAGTCCGACCACGCTGCCGAAGAACAAGCTCGCCCCGATCTCGCTGCAGGCCTCGGGCAAGATCGCGACCCTCGACGGGACGCACCCGCCGGCACTGAAGGAAGCGATCGTCGAAACCGACAAGAACGGCACGATCAACACCAAGGGCATCCCCGTCTGCAAGTCGGGTCAGCTCCAGGCCCGCGACACCAAGGCGGCTGAAAAAGCCTGCGGGAAGTCGATCATCGGCACCGGCAACACCACCGTCGAGGTCCAGTTCCCCGAACAGAATCCGGTCCCCGTCACCTCGAAGCTGCTCGTCCTCAACGGCGGCACCTCGGGCGGCAAGACGACCCTCTTCATCCACGCCTACTTCTCGGCGCCGGTGACCGGGGCGATCGTCACGACCGTGAAAATCTCCAAAGTCCACAACGGGCGCTACGGCCTCAAATCCATCGCCACGATCCCGAAGATCGCCAACGGCGCCGGTTCGGTGCTGAACTTCAACCTGACGATCAACAAAAAGGGCGTCCTGATGGCGAAATGCCCGGACGGCAAGCTCCAGGCCCACGCCACCTCCGTCTTCTCCGACGGGACCAAGGCCTCGGCCGGCATCGTCCGGACCTGCAAGGGCAAGTAAGGAAGCGCCTGTCCAAGGAATCTCCTTGAGACATGCAGCGTTGAAGAAGGGCGGCCAGTTGGCCGCCCTTCTCTTTGCCCTCGCGCTGCTGGCCCGGCCCGGCGTGGCGGCGGCCGACATCCCTTGGGGCGCCGGCTGCGTCCCCTTGGCGCAAGGCGCGACCAGGACCGCAGCGAACTGCGGCGCGAGCCTGGTGGACGGAGAAGCGATCCCGCCGGCCGGCGCCCCGCCGGCCGTGAAGCAAGTGATCCGGGCGGCAAACGAGATCCGCCACCGCCCCTACGTCTGGGGCGGCGGCCACCGCAGCTGGTTCAGCAGGGGCTACGACTGCTCAGGCGCGGTCGGCTACGCGCTGCACGGCGCCGGGCTGCTCGAAACGACGATGGTCTCCGGGCAGCTCGAGTACTGGGGCGAAGCCGGCGCGGGGCGCTGGATCAGCGTCTACGCCAACCGCGAGCACGTCTACATGGTCGTCGCCGGCCTCCGCTTCGACACCCGCGGCAACCCCGTGGGTGTCTCCGGTCCGCGCTGGCACCGCGGCTGGGTCGACCCGCGGAAGTTCACCGCGCGCCATTTCACCGGCCTCTGAGGTCAGACGACGCAGTCGTCGAGCCCGTAGTTTTCAGCAGCTTTGTTGGCGTTGCGGAAAGCGCGATCCCCCGCAAAAGCCGATTGCGGGTTGGCATGGATTTTCGCAACCGTTTCTTCCATGCCTTCGACGATCGCTTCCACCTTCGCCTCATCCCCCTTAGGGGCTCTTAGTTCAGCGATCTTTTCCGCTGCGCCTTCGTAGGAGGGCAGTGCTTTTTCGACGGCTTCTTCCTGGAGATTTTCCCGGCTTCCATTGGGGTTGCCAGTCTGGGCGAATTCGGCGATCGCTTTTTCGCGCTCTTTCGTGGCTTGTTTGCAGATCGCGTTCCCCTGTTCGACGAATTCGGACTTGGTCAGTGCCTCCTCGCTGCTGCCGCCACAGCCGGCAACCAGCAAAGCAATGAGCACGAGGACGATCCCTCCCAGTGCGCCCGATGACTTGTTCACGATTTCTCCCTTGCGTAGCAGTCGTAGTGCCCCTGATTAGACAGAAGACTGTAGCGCAAACAAGTCGGGCTTGAAAGCCGAGAGGCCGGAGGGAATCCTCATAGAGGGCCCCTCCGGCCTCGACCGCACGCGTCACTGAACGCGAGAGGGTTAGCCGGCGGTCACCGCCCAAGCGCCTACATTATCCCCGTCGTAGGGGAAGATGATTCCGAATTCATTAGCTGCTTCGACCTCCGCTTGGTGTATCCATATGTTCGTTTCTTCGGCGATTTCACTCTGGTAAATACAAAGGTACCCGGGTTCTGCCGTCGGTGCCTCGGCGCTTCCGGGACAGGCAGCTTTCCATTCCGCTTCTTCAGCTTCCGGGTCTGCGAACGCCGGGAAGGGTGCAGTGCCGTCTCCCAGTTCCACTCCGAAGTGAAAAACGGTGCCGGGCGATGGTTCGAGAGGCACTTCGTAGAGTGCGATGGGGGGCGGTGACACCGGAACCGAGAAGGAAATCAGGCCCCGATTTAGTGATTCGCTCGTCGGGGTCGTCTCCCACATACCCTTGAGCGTGGCGCCCGAGGCAAGCGCGCATTCCGGGTTTGCTTCGCTGCAGAGCCCGGCTTCGCCGGTGTCACCCTTGTCACCCTTGTCACCCTTGTCACCCTTTGCGCCTGCGCTCCCGTTGGCGCCTGGCGCTCCAGCCGGGCCCTGCGGCCCTGCGGGGCCCTTCGGACCGGGCTTGCCGTTCTTCTTGATCAGCTTCTTGACCTGCTTTTCCTGCTGCTTGGTGAGACCGCCGGCAGCGAAGGCGGCTCCCGTCAGCGCGGCGACAAGCGCCACGATCGCCACGACCAGACCGGCCGTGCCGAGCTTTCCATGCAATCTAGAGAACATCACCATTCCTCCTAATCGTTTTTCAAGCTGGCGCCGACCGTGAACGGTCGCGGGACGCAAGGTCCGAGCGTTTTGCTCCCCAAGCCTTGGCTTGTCTCCCGTCCTTGTCCCCTCCGGTCCCCCATTGAAGGTCCGGCGCGTCCCTGGCGCGCCTCTCCTCAACCTAAAGTACGGCGTTAACCATGTCAAGGAACCCGCCTGGTGCCAAAGCCTTGTATTTTTTGAGCATTCTCAATACATTGAGGGCATGGGCGCCGCAGCAAGGATCAAGGTGGTGACCTTGGGCCCCGACGGGACCTGTCATGAGCGGGCCGTTCGCCGGTATATGGATTTCCAGGGGGTTGAGGACTTTGAAATCGAGTACATCGGAGACTTCCTGGATGGCCTCGAGCGGATCCGGGGACAGGAGAACGCGTTCTTGGTTCAGTGCAGCGCCCACCCCAAGGTCCACGAGGTAACCGAGCGCTACTGGAGCGAGATCTTCGTCGTCGACACCTTCATCTATCCAACCAAGGCGCTGGCGGTGCTCGTCCGGCGTGAGGTCGAGACGCCGCAATCGCTGGGGCTTGTCCCGGCAACCGCCGGCTATATCGATCGCAGCGACTGGGACGAGATCATCGATGTGCAGTCGAAGCCGATCGTCGCCACCGAGCTGCTGGACGGCCGCTATGACGCGGGTCTCACCCACCTTGAACACCTAGCCCAGCACGAAGACGAGCTCCGCCTCGAGCTCGAGATCGGCGAAATCGACACGACCTGGGTCGTCTACGGGACGCGGAAGCGATTCTGTGGCGAGGTGATCGGGATCCCCTCGCCACAGCTGTTTCGTGAGCCAGACTACGAGCAACACACCTCGCGGTCGGCTAGGTGAGGATCAGGGTCCCCGGAGTTGTGACCACGTAACTGCCGGTCCAGGTGCCGGTAGACGCGCAGAAGAAGGTATTGCTGCCCGCCAATCTCTGCACGGTCGTCGTGTTGATATCGAGTGTCGCCGGGGTGCCGCCTGTCAGGGTCCCGATCTTGACGGAGCCGGTTTCGGCGCCGTAGAAGCAGGTGGCGACGCCTGTGATCACGGTTTCCACCCTCCTGCCGCTGATGAAGGCTTCGCCTTTGTCGTTGACTGTCAGGCTACCTGGGTTGATGACGTTCGTGTGCTGGGTGCATTTTCCAAAGGTCAGGGCCGACAGAG
>Ga0070685_10000293_pt1 | contig 31562 bp, 35 predicted proteins | sample KBSS13LmetaG_FD_65651 | JGI IMG/M metagenome (GOLD analysis project Ga0070685, IMG submission 65651) | Switchgrass rhizosphere microbial communities from Kellogg Biological Station, Michigan, USA - KBS S1-3L metaG | ecosystem: Host-associated > Plants > Roots > Rhizosphere ...
CGACGACGTCGTCAACGTCTCCGGCCACCGGCTCTCGACCGCCGAGGTCGAGTCGGCGATCGTCGCCCACCCCGACGTCGCCGAGGCGGCGGTGATCGGCCAGTCCGACGAGGACACCGGTCAGGCGATCTGCGCTTTCGTCACCGTCCGCGGCGGCCTCGAGGAGAGTGACGAGCTGGTCGAGGGAATCCGCGAGACCGTCGCCGAGCGGATCGGCAAATTCGCCCGCCCGAAGCGGATCGTCTGGGCCGACGACCTCCCCAAGACCCGCTCCGGCAAGATCATGCGCCGCCTCCTCCGCGACATCGCCGAGGGCCGCGCCCTGGGCGACGTGACGACGCTGAAAGACCCCGGCGTGATGAAAGAGCTGGAGGGCAAGATCGCCGAGGAGCAGGCGAAGGAGAACTGACCAGCTCCTACCGCTTCGCCATCTTCTCGATCGCCATCTCAAGTGCTTGCAGCTGCTCTTGGACGCTCTTCAGTTCACGCAACGCCAGCGCCTCGGCGCTCAGCTTCTCCTCTTCCAGCTCCTCCTCGATCTCGGCAAGCTGGGGGGCGACGAACCGTTGGGCAAAGGAGCCGGTGAGGAGGGCGACAAAGCCGATACCGATCAGCAGGACCAGCGCTGAGACGACCTGTCCTCCTGAGGTGTGTGGGGTGAATTCAGAGCCGAGGGTGGTCATCGTCGTCAGCGCCCAGTAGATGCTCTCCCAGACGCTCAGGTGCTGTTCGCGCTCAAAGGCAGCGTAGGCGGTCCCGCCGCCCACGATCGTGAGGACGACAAGGAGCAGCGCGTAGCGCACTCCCTCGAGCGAGAAGACCTCACGTGAGAGCTGGGCGAGTCGCAGGAGGCGAAGCAGCCGCAGCAAACGCAAAACCCGCAGGCTTTGCAGGCCCGCCGGCAAGATCGGCGGCGTCAGCACGACGATGACCACGTCGAGCGGGTGGCGGCGGATCCAGGCCCACCGGTGGGGCACCACCCAGAGCATGATCACCAGCTCGACCAGGAAAGCGGTCCAGGTCACCCAGTTCAGCACCACCGCGACCGTCTCCAGCGTCCCGCCCGGTTTCGACTCGTAGATCGCCACCGTCGGCAGCGTCAACGCCGCCGCGATCAGCATCGGCGTGTTCAGCCGTTCCCGCCAACGGATCGCGCGGTCGTTCATCACCTCGCCGTTGGCGGCAACGGCAGGCGCAGCGGCGGGAGAGGCATCGCGGTCCACCGCGACTGATTCGACGCCGGGGCCTAGACCCCTAGAAATGACAAGACCCGCCGCGAGGCGGGTCGAGTCGGGTGATGCGGGGAACTACCCCGCAGCCAGCTGACACCTGGCCCTGAAGGTAGCACGAAGGAATCATGCTCCTACTCGACTCGCCTGCGACGGTCTATGTCTGCGGAGGGCGCCGGACTCGAACCGGACCCGATAGTTGGTCGGGCGCGCCAGGTGTCAGCTGGCCGAAGGCACCCGCCTCCATCACCCTCCGGCGGCCGATCCTAGGGACGAAATTCGCCACTTCAAGGGGTGTTACTGAGATTTTGCGAAGTCTTTTGACTTCTGTATGAGATGGCCTCAGCCGTGGCGGGCGGCGTTGACCAGGGCGGGGCCGGGCTTGACGACGGCGGAGGGGACGAAGGTCTTCTTCGCGACCGAAACGGTGATCGGACCGACGCTCGGATCGCCGCTGGGGAGGATGTCGAAGCTGCCGGTGATCCCGTTCTGAACCGAGGTTGAGCGGACGGCTTCGATCGTGCCGCCGCGGGTCTTGCCTTTGCCGATTGCGCTCAGGACGATTTCGGCGGCCTGGCCTGCGTAAGGCGCATACAGTTCGACCGGGCCTTTGAGCTCGATTTCGAGTTCGCCGACCAGCTTCTTGCCCTGACCGGTGAGGTTCTGCGGCACCTGGCCGGGGACGCTCGCGAACATGCCCTTCGCCGCCTTGCCGGCGAGTTCGATCGTCGACTGTTGGGCGAAGCCGTCGGGGGCGAGCAGCTTGACCTTGCTGTTGGCGCCGAGGACCGAGACCTTGTCCTTGATCAGGCGGCCGCCGTTCTCCTCGGTGAGGCCGGCGAGGAGGACGGCGTCTGGCTTGGTCTTCGCCACCGTCTTCATCAGTCCGCGGTAGTTCTTCGCCTTCACGTTCCAGGCCTTGAAGCCGACGACCTTGATCCCGAGCTTGCGGGCGGCACCGCGGAAGGTCTTGGCCTGGCCGAGGCTGGTCGGGTCCTTGTCGGCGTAGAGGACGTACGCCCTCTTGACACCTTGCTTCTTGGCGAAGCTGGCGAGGCCGGCGCCCTGGTAGGCGTCGTTCGGCACCACCCGCGCGTAGTTGCGCACTCCCGGGTAGAGGCTCCCCGGCTGCCCCTCTGGGCAGCTCGGGCTCGACTGGGTGAGGCAGATCAGGGTGTTGCCGGGCGAGACCATCGCCACGCCGCCGCCGGGCGCGTTGCTGAGGATCGGGATCATCGCTTCCGCGCAGCCCGAGTTGTAGGTGCCGACGACGGCGAGGACGCTCGGGTCGGCGGCGTAGGCGTTCGCATTCGCCTGGCACTGCGCTGCCGTCCAGAGGCCGGTCTTCGCGCTGGAGTCGTCGCAGGCCTGGAAGCCGACTTTGACCCCGCCCGCCTGCCAGTTGGCGCCTTCGAGGACGAGGCGGATCGCGTCGTTCATCTGCAGCGAACGCTGCTGCGAGTCCCCCTGCAGCGGCAGGTCGGAGACGACCAGCGCCTCCGGCTGGCCTTTGCCGCCGTACTGGATCTGGCCGCAGGCAGGTGAGGCGACGGCGGTGGCGTTCGGAGAGGCGGCGCGGCTGTGGTCGCTGAGTGCGAAGACCGCGATGGCAGCGAGCAGAAGCGCGGCGACCGCGAGGTTGGGGAGGCGGAGCGACATCGCGCACACCCTAACCCGCGCCTCGGCGGGTTCAAGCCCGCCCGCGGTCGGGGAGGCGTCAGCCGGCTTCCTCGGCGGTCGCCGGTTCCGCCCCCAGTTCCACGTGCGCCTTGCTGTCGGCACTGCGGATCAGGAAGAGGGTGGCGAGGAGGCCGAGGATCGCGAAGCCGGCGCCAACCAGGAAAGCGGTGCTGAAGCCTTCGGTGAGGACGGCGGGATCCTGGGAGTCGCCGATCGTCGAGTTGGCGATCGCGGCGAGGACGGCGAGGCCGAGGGCGCCGCCGACCTGCTGGGAGGTGTTGATCAGCCCGCTGGCGAGGCCCTGCTCGCGGTCTTCGACGCCGGAGACGGCGGCGATCGTGACCGGGACGAAGGCGAAGCCGAGGCCGACCGCGGCAAACAGGGAGGGGCCGAGGATGTCGGCGAGGAAGCTGCCGTGGGTCGAGATCTGGGAGAACCAGATCAGGCCGACCGCGATCAGGACCATGCCGGCGGCGAGGATCGGCTTGAAGCCGACTTTGGTGACCAGGCTCGAGGCGACGCCGGCCGAGAGCATGATCGCGATCGCCAGCGGCAGGTAGGAGAGGCCGGCCTTGATCGCGCTGTAGCCGAGCACCTGCTGCATGTAGAGGCTGATGAAGAAGAACATCGAGAAGAGCGAGGCGCCGACGAGGATGCCGACGACGTTGGCGCCGGTGATCGTGCGGATGCGGAAGATCGAGAAGGGGACGAGCGGGGCGCGGGAGCGGCGCTCGATCGCGACGAAGGCGATCAGCAGGATCGCCGCCAGGGCGAGGACGCCGATCGTCTGCGCCGAGCCCCAGCCGGCGTCTTCGGCGTCGAGCAGGGCGAAGACGAGGGCGGAGAGGCCGAGGGTGATCGTCGCCGCGCCGGCGACGTCGAAGGTCCGCACCTCCTGCTCGGCGCGGGACTCGGCGATCAGCCTCGGCGCCAGCAGCGCCGCGCCGATCCCGATCGGCACGTTCACCCAAAGCACCCATTCCCAGCCCAGGTATTCGGTCAGCACGCCGCCGAGGAGGACGCCGGCGGCGCCACCGGAGCCGGCGACCGCGCCCCAGATTCCCAGCGCTTTGTTGCGCTCGGCGCCGTCTTTGAAGGTGGTGGCGACGATCGAGAGGGCGGCGGGGGAGAGGATCGCGGCGCCGAGGCCCTGGACGGCGCGGGCGACGATCAGCTGCCCGGAGTTGGTCGCCAGCCCGCCCGCCAGCGAGGCGAGGGCGAAGAGCACGAGCCCGAACATGAAGATCCGCCGCCGCCCGAGCAGGTCGGCGAGGCGGCCGCCGAGCAGGAGGAAGCCGCCAAAGGTCAGCACGTAGGCGTTGACGACCCAGGGCAGGCTGCTCTCGGAGAAGTTGAGCGCATCGCCGATCGTCGGCAGGGCGACGTTGACGATCGAGGCGTCGAGGACGACGACGAACTGGGCGGTGCAGAGCAGGGCCAGCGCGATCCAGCGTTTGTCGCGGGCCTCGGCGGGGTCGGTCATCGGGCGAGCTCCATGGTCGCTGAGGATTTCACACGAGCCACCTCGGCTCTTCTCGAAACGTGCGGTCTTAAGCGGCGAGGAATTCGGCGAACAGGCGCTCGACCGTCTCCGGCGCGTCCGCGAAGGGCCAGTGGCCGCTGGCGGGCAGCACGTGGACCTCGGCCGCCGGGAATGCCTCGCGCTGCCGCTCCGCGTATTCCCAGGGCAGGTAGGCGTCGTGCTCGCCCCAGATCACCAGCGCCGGGATCTCGCGCTCCGCGAACACCTGCACCAGCGCCTCGGACATCCCGCCGGGGTCGTCGGTCGCCCGGTAGAGCGCCAGCACCGCCTTGCGGGTGCGGCGGTCGTAGTGGTCGTACATCGCTTCGACGAAATCGCGCGGCAGGCCACGCGGCTCGTTGCGGTTGAGCAGCAGCCGGAAGGCGGGACGGGTCGCGGTGGCCTGGAAGAGCTCGCCGAGGACCGGCGTGCGCCAGATCCGGGCGAGGCTGTGCCAGCGGTAGCCGGGGAGGATGCCGGTGTCGATCAGGGTCATGCTGGCGACCGCGCCGGGGTGCGCCGCCGCCCAGTAGAGCCCGATCGGGCCGCCGAAGTCGTGGAGGACGAGGTGCGCCCGCTCGACTCCGAGCTCCGTCAGCGCCGCGTCGACGAAGCCGGCGTAGCCGGGAACGTCGTGCTCGAAGCCGTCCGGGGCGATCGTCTCGCCGAAGTCCGGCAGGTCGAAGGCGACGGCGCGTTTGCCGACGCCGGCCGCGGCACTGGCCATCCCGGCCCAGTCGTCGGCCGAGCCGGGGTTGCCGTGGAGGAAGACGACTGCCTCGCTCGCCCCCTCCGGGCCCCCCTGCAACAGACGCGTCCGGGTGCCGGCGGCGAGCAGGCTGCCGCGCTCGATCGTGGATGACGCGGCGGTGCTCATCGGGCCAGCGCGTGTCGGGCGTTGACCGCGAGCGCCCGCGGCACCGCCCGCGGCAGCATCTGCTGCGGCCGGATCTGACGGGTTGCGAACTGCTCGAGGATGCTGGCCGTCTTCGGGTCGCGGGTCGCGGCCGAGAAGAGCAGCCGCTCCGCCGGGTTGAAGCGGCGGCCGGTGGAATAGTCGTGGATGAAGAACGAGTGGCCCTTCAGCTCCTGGGCGTGGCGGCGCCGGTAGCGTTCCAGCCCCTGCTCGAGCGACTCGTCCCCCTGCAGCGCCGGCTCGACGCTCTCGCGCAGCCACTCGGCCGACTGGAAGGCCCAGCCACAGCCAACCCCGAAGAGCGGGTCGGCCGCCAGGGCGGCGTCGCCGACCAGCGCCAGGCCGGCCGCCGTCGGCTGCCGCAGCCGGCTGGTCATGTCGATCTTGCCGAACACGGTGCCGACCGCCTTGCCCTCGCGGATCGGCGGCGGGTCGGGGACGAGGGAGAGGAAGTCGACGAGGGTGCCCTCCGGGTCGCGCTTGAATTCCGGCAGCCGCTCCTTGGTCGGCATCGCTGCGTAGAAGGTGAGGCCCTCGTCGGTGGGGAAGGCCGCGGCCCACTGCGGGTCCATGAACCAGACCACCGCATCGGGCGCCTGGGGCGGAGCGGCGCCTTCGAAGTAGCCGCCGTAAGCGAAGCGGGCGTTCTCGTACTTCTTCACCGACACCTCGGCCCACTCGGCGACTCGCGAGTCGCGCCCGTCGGCGCCGATCGTCAGCCGGCCGCGCAGCTCGCGCTCCTCCCCTTGAGGGTTGCGGACCGCGACGCCCGCGAAGCTGCTTTCCTCGCGCAGCAGCCGCTCCGCGCTCCAGCCGAGCAGCATCTCCACCCCGGGCGTCTCGGCCGCGGTCGTCCGAACCAGCGGGTCGAGCACCTCGCGGCGGAGGTTGATGCCGCGGGCGCCCCCGTCCGGCGGCGGCGTGATCCAACCCCAGCGGGTCCAGCTGTGGACACGGGGCCGGGTCGCCCCGACGGCCTCGATCGGCTCCAGTAGGCCGAGCCGCTCGATCGCCGGCACGCCTGAGGCCTGGATGAAGTGGGAGCAGGTGCGCTTGTAGGCGCCGGGGTCGGGCTGTTTCTCGACCACCGCGACCTTGAGTCCGGCGCGACCGAGCCCGATCGCGGTGGCGCAGCCAGCGAGGCTGGCGCCGACGATGACCGCGTCGTACGCCGGGCCATCGCTGATGATGGGGGAGGGGGAGTCGGTGCTAGGCATCGTGGCCTCCAAGCTGTCGCCTTAACCATTCGTCCCGTACTATACGTCTCGAATCATGAAAAGCAACCCCAAAGTGATCAGGCTCACGGGTAACTCCTACGCGGTGCTGGCATTGCTGGAGGAGTTCGGCGATCTCACCTCCTACGAGATCAAGGGGGCGATGGAGAAATCGATCGAGAACTTCTGGCCTGTCCCTCACACGACCGCCTACGAGGAGCCCGCCCGGCTTGCCGCTGCCGGCTACTTGTCCGCCCGCCAGGAGGAGGGGGGGCGCCGCCGCCGCATCTACTCGGTGACCGAGCAGGGGCGCGAGGCGCTTGCCGAGTGGGCCGCTGAGCCGACCGCCGGGCCGCCGCAGCTGCGCGAGGAAGCGATGCTGAAAGTCTTCGCCGGCGGCGATCCCGCCCGGCTGGTGGAATCGCGGATCGCCTGGCACCGGGCGAAACTGGAGGAGCTGCGCGGATACCTGGCGCTGGTCCGGGCCAGCGAGGGCTTCGAAGGGTCCGAACGCACGCTGTACGCCGGCATCGCCTACGAGGAGAAGATGCTGGAGATGCTCGAAGCCGTCGAGAGGGCGCGCGGCTCCGACTAAGTTCGCAGCCCCCGGGCTGCGCTCGCCAAGCGCCGGGCATTGACGGCGGCGATTCGCATCGCCATCGGGGCGAGGACCCGCTGTGGCGTCACCCGCCGCGTCCCCACGTCCTCGAAGAGGGCGGCGGCCTCCGGGTCGCCGACGGCGGCGGAGATCATCAGCCGTTCGACGCGGTCAAACTTGCGGCCGGTCGAGTAGTCGTGGATGAGACGGGCGTGCATCCCCAAGCGCCAGCGGTGATGCCTCCGGTAGCGGCTCAGCCCCTTGGCCAAGGACTCGCTCCCTTGGATCGCAGGAGCGACGCTGTCGGCCAGCCATCCGCCGGATTGGAAGGCGAACCCGCAGCCGACCCCGAAGATCGGGTCGGTGGCAAGAGCGGCGTCACCGACTAGCGCCAGGCCCGGGGCGATCGGTCCGCGGATCCGGTTCGGCATCTCCACCTTGCCGATCACCGGCGCGACGCACCTGCTCTCGCGGATCGGCGGTGGCTCCGGGACGGCGGCGACGTGCTCGACCAGGGCCCGCTCGGGGTCGGCCTTGAACTCCGGCGCTCGATCCTTGTGGGTCATCGCGATGTAGAAGACCTGGCCGCCGTCGGTGGGAAAGGCGGCGGCCATGTCGGGATCCATCAGCCAGACGGCGCCGTCGGGCCAGAACCGCGGCTTCGGCCCCTCGAAGTAGCCGCCGTAGGCGAGCCGGTTGTGGGGAAGGGTCTTCTCCTTCACGTCCGCCAGTTCGGCCACGCGCGAGTCGCGCCCGTCGGCGCCGACGACGAGCCGCGCCCGGATCTCCCGCTCGTTCCCCTCGCGGTCGCGGACCCCGACCCCGCCGAAGGCGTCGCCGTCGCGGAGCAGCCGCTCGGCGCTCTGGCCCAGCATCAGCTCGACCCCCGGCTCCGCGGCCGCCGCTTCCCGCAGCATCGGGTCGAGCAACGAGCGACGCAGGTTGAGGCAGTAGGCCTCGCGCCGCTCGGTCGGTTCGACCCAGCCCCACGGCGTCCGCGAGTGGAAGCGGGAGCGCAGGCCGCCAGCCGCGAGGATCGGCTCGTAGAGCCCGAGCCGTTCGATCGTCGGCACCGCCGAGGCCTGGATGAAGTGCGAGCAGACGCGCTTGAAGGCCTTGGGATCGGGACGCTTCTCGATCAGCGCCACCTTCGCCCCGGCGCGGCCGAGCAGGATCGCCGCGGTGCAGCCGGAGAGGCTGGCGCCGACGATCGCCACGTCGTACTCGGCTCGTGCAGCCATCTACCTAAAGCGTAGAGGCAGCTGGTAGGTCAGGCCGCCGAGGCCTGGGGCTCCCATCTGAAGCGGCGGCTGGCGAGGCGGATGCCGATCACTGCCCAGATCGCCAGCGCGGCGACGTTGCCGAGTTCGAGGCCGCTGCCGCTGGTGCCGGGGGCGAGCGTGGTCTGCAGGCCGAGGGCCAGGTGGTAGAGCGGAAAGAGCTTGCCGACGGCTTCCAGCCACTGCGGCAGCTGGTCGACCGGGATCCAGACACCGGAGATGAAGGAGAGGATCACGACCGAGAAGGGAGCGACGGTGGACGCCGCGTCGGGCGTGGGGGTGAAGGAGCTGAGGGCGATTCCGAGCGAGCAGAGCGTCGCCGTGCCGAGCAGCAGGTAGAGGAGGAAGGCCGGAAAGGTTGAGGCCGGGATGGGGACGCCGTAGGCGACGGCGCCGATCGCCAGCAGAATCGCGGCCATCGCCAAGGCCTGGGCCTCGGCGCGGGCGATCTGGCCGGCGATGAAGGTCCAGGGCGGCATCGGCGTGCCGCGGTAGCGCTTCAACTGCCCGTTCTCGCGCTGGGTAGTCAGCGAGACCGCAAGGGTGGTGAAGGTCGAGAGGGCGGCGGCGTAGGCGATGATCCCGGCGGTGAAGTAGGCCTCGGCGCCGAGCTTGACGTCGCTCGGCAGGGTCGTCGTTTCGTTGCCGCCGGCGCTGAAGATCGAGTTGAAGAGGACGAGGAGGACGACCGGGAAGGCGATCGTGAAGATGATCGTCCGCGGGGTACGCAGGGCGACGAGGATGGCCATGCGCGCCTGGGCGAAGACGAGGCCGCGGTCGCTCACGGCTGCTCCCGGGTGAGCTCGAGGAAGACGTCCTCGAGGTTGGGCCGGCGCACTTCGAGGGCCGGCAGCTCGGCGCCGCGCTGCTCGGCGAGGGCGAGCAGGCGGTAGAGATCCCGCTGCGGGTCGGTGCTCTCGGCTTCGACCTGGCCCCCGGCAGCGGCGACGGCGCCGCCGAGGGTCGAGCGCACCTCCTCGATGGTGAGTCTGCCGTCGAGCTCGAAGGCGATCACGGTGCTGCGTCCGATCGTCCCGGCGATCGCCTCGGTGCTCCCTTGGGCGACGATGCGGCCGCTTCGCAGGATCGCCACCCGGTCGGCGAGATGCTGGGCCTCGTCCATGTAATGGGTGGTGAGGAAGACCGTCTTGCCGAGCGCCTTCAGGCCCTCGATCATGTTCCAGGCCTCGCGCCTCGCGCCTGGGTCGAAGCCGGTGGTCGGCTCGTCGAGGAAGATCAGGTCGGGGTCGCCGACGATCCCGAGGGCGACGTCGGCGCGCCGTTTCTGGCCGCCGGAGAGGCTGCCGATGCGAGCGTCGCTCTTCTCGCCGAGGCCGACCAGCTCGATCGTCTCCTCGACCTGGCGCGGGTTCGAGTAGAAGCGGGCGAAGAGGGAGACGGCCTCGCGGACCGTCCAGAGCGGATCGAGCTCGCACTCCTGGAGGACGAGGCCGACGCGCTCGCGCCAGGCCCGCGTCGGAGCCTCGGGGTCGACCCCGAGGACCGAGACCGCGCCGCCGCTGCGCTCGCGGTAGCCCTCGAGGATCTCGATCGTGGTCGTCTTGCCGGCGCCGTTGGGCCCGAGAAACCCGAAAACCTCGCCGGCGGCAACCTCGAAGTCGACTCCGGCCACGGCCTCGTTCTCCCCGTAGGCCTTGCGCAGCCCGCGGACGCTGATCGCGACCTCGCTCATCGCCTCGACGCTATAAGGGAGAGGTTAAGTGGGCCTAAGGCGAAACTAGTTTGCTAAACTAATTATCGAGGCTAACTAATGAACGCGAGCATCGACATTCCCCTCAGCGAGCGCGCCGCCCACCTGCGCACGGCGATCGTCCGCACCGCCCGGCGCCTGCGCCAGGAGGCGGCCGCCGAGACCTCCGGCCTCACCCCGACCTCGGTTGCGGCGCTGGCGACGATCGAGCGCCACGGGCCGATGACCCCGAGCGAGATCGCCGAGATCGAGCGGGTCAAGCGGCCGACGATCACCCGCACGCTCGGCTGCCTGGAACGGGAGGGACTGATCGACCGCTCGCAGGACCCGACCGACAAGCGCAGCGCCCTGGTCAGCGTCAACGGCGCCGGGCGCGAGCGGCTGCGGCGGCTGCGCAAGCGCAAGAACGCTTACCTGGCGCGGCGCATGCGCGACCTCTCCGACGAGGATGTGGAGACGCTCGAGCGGGCGGCCGAGATCCTCGAGCGGATGCGGGAGGGCGAGCAGCTTTGACGGCTGCGATCCGCCACTCGTTCAACTCGCTGGAGGTCCCCAACTACCGCCGCTACTTCCTCGGCCAGCTGATCTCCCTCTCCGGGACCTGGATGCAGACGGTCGCCGCGATCTGGGTCATCCTCAGCCTCACCGGCAGCGGCGTCGCCGTCGGGCTCACCACCGCGCTGCAGTTCCTGCCGATGCTGCTGATCGGCGCCTGGGGCGGTCTCCTCGCCGACCGGATTCCGAAGCGGCGGTTGCTGATCACGACCCAGGCGCTGATGGCGATCCCCGCGGTCGGCCTCTTCGTCGTCACCGCCGCCGGCGTGGTCACGCCGTGGATGGTCTACCTCGCGGTCTTCGCGATGGGCGCGGTCAACGCGGTCGACAACCCGACCCGGCAGAGCTTCGTGATCGAGATGGTCGGCGCCGATCGCGTCGTCAACGCGGTCAGCCTCAACAGCGTCATCGTCCAGGCGGCGCGGATCGTCGGCCCCGCCGTCGCCGGGATCCTGATCGCGACCGTCGGCGTCGTCCCCTGCTTCGCCCTCAACGCCCTCACCTTCGTGGCGATGATCCTGGCACTCTCGCGGATGGACCCGAGCCGCCTCCACGCCGCCCCGCCCGCCAGGCACGAGCCGGGGGCGATCCGCGCCGGGCTGCGCTACGTCCGCCACACCCCCGAGCTGCTGGTGCCGCTGGCGCTGATGGCTCTGGTCGGCACCCTCGGCTTCAACTTCCAGGTGGTGCTGCCGCTGCTGGCGAAGTTCAGCTTCGAATCCGGCGCGATGACCTACGCCGCCCTGGTTTCGGCGATGGCCGTCGGCTCGATCGTCGGCGCCCTCGTCAACGGCCACCGCGGCCGCACCGGCCCCCGCCTGATCGCGGCGGGATCGCTGGCCTTCGGCGTCGCCGCCCTGCTCTCGGCCCTGATGCCGACCCTGGCCTTCGAGATCCCAGCCCTGATGCTCCTCGGCGCCGCCTCGGTCACCTTTGCCGCCACCATCAACTCCACCCTGCAGCTGGCGGTCTCCCCCGAGATGCGAGGTCGCGTAATGGCCCTCTACAGCGTCGTCTTCCTCGGCAGCACCCCGATCGGCGGCCCGCTGGCTGGCTGGCTCGCGCAGAGCTACGACCCCCGCGTGGCTCTGCTCCTAGCCGCCGCCTCAGGCCTTCTGGCGGCGTGGGTAGCCCGCATCTCCTTCAACCACTTCGAGATACAGACCCGCGAACACGCGTTGACGTAGAACCGGGCGGGTGGGAGGACCGGCGGGGGAGGGTCGTCGGACCCTCCCCCGCTGTTGTCCGCCGACCCTCCCCCGCCGGTCCCTGCAACCACCTACCTATGAGCCGACGTACCCCGCGCTTTCGAGGTAGGCCGTCGCCGCCTGCTTAGGCGTTTCCTTTTCGAGTTCGACGCGGGCGTCGAGCTCCTGGACGACTTTCAGGTCGAGCCCTTCCTGCACCTGGAGGATCGTCTTTTCGTAATCCGGGCCCGCTTCTTCGGCGACCGCTTTCTTGGTCACGAAGATGACGTTGCCGGCCGGGAAGACTTCCTTGTCGTCTTCGAGGATGACGAACTTGTCCTTCTCCGCCGAGAGCTGCGGGTCGGTGGTGAAGAGGATCGAGAGATCCGCCTGACCCTTTTCCAGCACGGTGTAGCGGAGGCCGATGTCGACCGGGGTGAAGGACTTGAACTTCAGCCCGTACAGTTTTTCGAGCCCGGCCAGGCAGTCGATCCGCTGGCGGCACTCAGGCGAGCCGTAGAGGGAGAGTTTTTCCGAGACCCCTTCGAGGTCGGAAATCGTCTTCAGCCCGTACTTCTTCGCCGTCGCGGTGGTGGTGCCGACCGCGTTGGCGCTGGCGAACGGAGTCGGTTCGAACGCCTGCAGGCCTTCTTTTTCGAATTCCTGGTTCGCCTTTTCCCACGCTTCGTTGGCGTCAGAAGGGACTTCTTCGGGTTCGAGGCCGAAGAACGAGGTGAGGGCCGTAGAGGCGTACTCCGGGTAGCCGGAGATCTGCCCCGTCTTCACCGCTTTCAGGGCAACGGTTTCGGAGCCGAGGTTGAGTGCGCTCTTCACCTTGTAGCCGGCCGCGGTCAGCGCCTGCGCGTAGATTTCGCCGAGGATTTCCTGTTCGGGGAAGTTCTTCGAGCCGATCGTCAGGCTGACTTTGCCGTTTTCGGGATTCGACTTGATCGCCGAAGCCGAAGAACCGCCTTCTTCGCTGGATTCGCTGCCGGTGCTGCTGCTGTCGCTGTCGCTGCCGCACGCGACGATGCCGAGCGCCAGTGCCATCGCGGCCAGTGCCGCAAGCAGCGCCCGCCATCTCGTCTTGTCGGTCCTCACTTATTGCCTCCTCTTGGGGTGGATTGAGAGATCAGAGAGCTAGACAGTCTTTAACTTCAGTCCGTCGGAAGTCAGGCGCCGCTGCAGGAGAGCGAGCGAGCCCTCGATCGCGAGGGCGAGCAGAGCGACGAGAATCGCGCCCGCGAGCAGCCCGTTTTCGCCGTAGACGTTGCGGTTGATGATGAAGTCGCCGAGCGTTTCGACGCCGGCGAGCGGAGCGATGGTTGCGGTGGCGAGAATCGCGATGGCGGCGCTGCGGATCCCGCCCATAACGGTCGGTATCGCAATCGGCAACTCGACTTTGCGAACGATCGCCATCTCGCTCATCCCCATCCCGCGAGCGGCGTCGACGGTCGCCCGGTCCACCTGTTGCACGCCGACGTACGCGTTGTTGAGGATCGGCGGGATTCCGAGGATCGCCAGAACGGGCGCCACATTCCCAAGACCGACTCCGATCAACACCGCCACGAGAGCAATCACGGCCAACTCGGGAATCGCACGGGCCGCGTTGCTCAGGCCGACCGCAAACTGCTCGCCCTTACCGCGGTGACCGAGCCAGAGCCCGAGCGGCAGCGCGACGACGAGGGCGATCGCCAAGGCGACGAGAGTCACCTCGAGGTGCTTGATCAGGAGTTCGACCGACTTGTCGAAGCCACCCACCTTCTTGCCGCCGGTGACGTTGGATTCCTGCGGAGAGAAGATGAATTCGAAGGCACCGATGAATGACGCAAAGGGAAGTGAGTTCACGCCTGGGACACCCTTCGCCATGGAGTGGTGAGACGCTGGATCAGCAGCAGGATCGAGTCGAGGGCGAACGCCATCAGGATCACGATCGCCCCGGCGATGATGATCGCGGTCGGGAAGTTGAGGTTCGAGCCGTACATCTCGGTACCGAGCCCGCCGGCGCTGATCAAAACGGCAAGGGTGGCTATCGCGATCGTGCTGACGACCGCGACCCGCAGGCCGGCGATGATCTCGGGGACGGCCAGTGGCAGCTCCACCTTCCAGAGGATCTGGCGCGAAGTGAAGCCCATCCCTCGAGCGGCGTCTTTGACCGAGGCAGGAACGTTGTTGAGCCCGAGGATCGTGTTGCGGAAGATGATCTGCAGCGTGTAGGCAGCGAGGACGATGATCGCGGTGTCGCGGCCGAGCCCGGTCAGCGGCAACAGCAGGAAGAAGAAGGCGATGCTGGGAATCGTGTAGAGGATTCCCGTTGCGGCGAGTAGCGGCGGCTGCAGCCAGCGGACTCGGTGGGCGAGAAGCGCCAGCGCGAAGGCGGCGACGAAGCCGATCAGGATCGACGGGATAACTATTTGCAGGTGCTGGACGGTGGGCGTCCCAAAACGGTCGATGTTTTCCTTCGCCCAGTCCCAGCAGAAGAGATGGCCCGGTTGTGCCTGACAGAGATCGCCGACGTCGCGTTCGCGGAAGAAGTCGCCGCCGACTTCGCCCGCGGCGGCCAGCAGCAGCGGGCTAGCCATGGGGCCGCTCGACTGCTGGGTGCTCGTCGCTCTTCGCCTCCGGCGAAGCGAGGAACTCGGAGATGATCTCGACCGAGAGGACGCCGGTGATCCGGCCTTCATGGTCGACCACAGGCGCGTACTGGGACTCGCCCTGCAGCAGGTCGGCGAGGGCATCGCGCATGACGTCGTCGCGCTCGAGCACCGGGCCGAGCGGCGAGTCGGGCCGCTGGGGCACGACGTCGGCGGTGAGGTCGCGCTCGCTGAGCCAGCCGAGCGGCCGCCGCTCGCTGTCGACCAGCAGGGGGTAGGGGATTTCGACGTCGGGGGCGGCCAGCTTCCTGCGCACCTCGCTGGTCGCCTGGCCGACGTAGGCGAGCGGCGCCTCCCAGAGGTTGATGTCGCCGACCCGCATCAGCGCCAGCCGCTTCAACGCCCGGTCGGCGCCGACGAAGTCCTCGACGAACTCGTTGGTCGGTGCCATCAAGAGCTCCGCCGGGGTCGCGTACTGCTCGACCCGCCCGCCCTCGCGCATCACCGCGATTCGGTCGCCCATCTTGATCGCCTCGTCGATGTCGTGGGTGACGAAGAGGACGGTCTTGCGGATCTCCGCCTGGAGGCGGAGGAACTCGTTCTGCAGGCGCTCGCGGTTGATCGGGTCGATCGCGCCGAAGGGCTCGTCCATCAGCATCACCAGCGGGTCCGCGGCCAGCGCCCGGGCGACGCCGACGCGTTGCTGCTGGCCGCCGGAGAGCTGGGCCGGGTAGCGGTCGCCGAGCTCGGGGTCGAGCCCGATCAGCTGCAGCAGCTCACTGGAGCGCTGGCGGATCCGCTCCTTCTTCCAGCCCAGCAGCTGCGGGACCGCGCCGATGTTCTCGCTGATCGTGCGGTGGGGGAAGAGGCCGATCTGCTGGATCACGTAGCCGATCTCCCGCCGCAGCTGGGCCGGCTCGCGGTCGCGGACGGAGCGGTCGCCGACGAGGACGTCGCCGGAGGTGATCTCGACGGTGCGGTTGACCATCCGCATCGCCGTCGTCTTGCCGCAGCCGGAGGGCCCGACGAGGACGCAGATCTCACCCGCCGGGATCTCGAGCGTCAGCTTGTCGACCGCGGGCGAGCTCGCGCCCGGGTACTGCTTGGTCGTCTCCTCGTAACGGACCGAGGAGGCCGCGGGCTGCGAGGCGTCGGTTACTGAGTCCCCAGACGGCACCTGGGCGGAGCCTATACCCCGGCCGCCTCCCGCTGATTCGGTTGGCTGTCCATGTGGTGGCGGTGGGCGTCGCGGGCGTGGTGCTCGCAGCCGTGGCCCCCCTGCCCGCGGCTGATCCGGAACAGCGCCGCGAAGATGGCGAGGCCGATGACGTTGAGGAAGAGCTTGTAGTCGACCTCGACCGAGCCGAAGACGTCCTCGCGGGTGGGGCGGGGGCCGGTGGGGATCAGGTCGACGAGGCCGAAGAGGCCGTCGACGACGAGCGCCGCGATCACGATCGTGACCAGCATCAGCGCCACGATCCGCAGGGCGAAGGCGGTCCCGTAGTACTTGCGGTAAGCGAGGATGATCGGGATCACGACGAGGTCGGCGAAGATGAAGGCGACGACGCCGGCGAAGCTGATCCCGCCGGACCAGAGGACCGCCGCCAGCGGCACGTTGCCAACCGAGCAGACGAAGCTGAGGATCGCGATCAGCGGACCGACGAGGACGTTCTCGATCGTCTGCACGACCGGCGGCGCGTCGGTGACGAAGAGGAAGTTGAAGAAGTCGTCGCCGAGCAGGCCGATGAAGCCGGCGAGGAGGAAGCCGAGCGAGATCTCCTTCCAGAGCATCTGCACGTCGCCGCGGAAGTTGCCGCCGACGCCGGCCCAGGCCTCGCGGGACGCGAGGCGCTGGCGCCAGGGGAGCGCCTCGGCCTCCTCGTCGTCGCCGTGGTGGTGGCCGGCCTGCGCCTCCTGGGCATGGCGCCGCGCCTCCTCCTCGAGCCGGGGCGAGACGAAGAGGCGCAGCATCACCGCCATCAGAGCGATGAGGACGATGCCGCCGACGAACTCGGCGAGGGTGAACTGCCAGCCCATCAGCACCCAGAGGACGAGGCCGAGCTCCCAGACGAGGTTGGTCGAGGCGAACTGGAAGGCGAGCGCGGTAACGGCTGAGGCACCCTTCTGGAAGAGCGACTTGGCGATCGCGATCGCCGCGTAGGAGCAGGAGGAGGAGGCGGCGCCGAGCGCGGTCGCCTTGGCGATCGGGGCGAAGCCTTCGCCGGCGAGGGCGCCTTCGATCCGGGCGCGGGGGACCCAGGCCTGGACGATCGCGGAGATCGCGAAGCCGAGCACCAGCGCCCACCAGACCTCGTAGGCCATCAGGAAGGACATTTCCAGCCCCTCCCAGATCTTTCCGAGCACGTCGCTCATCGCTTCACCAGCCTGCCGACCGCGGCCATCAGCTCGTCGACTTTCTCCACCCGCTCAGCGCCGTCGGCTTCGACCACGCAGTGGCGGGTGTGCTCGTCGAGGAGGCCCAGCGCGACCTTGTCCAGCGCCGCCTGCACCGCCCCGATCTGGGTCAGCACGTCGATGCAATAGCGCTCCTCCTCGACCATCTTCGAGACCCCGCGCACCTGCCCCTCGACCCGCGCCAGCCGTTTCAACAGCCTCTCTTTGTCCTCCGTATATCCGACCATGCCGCGACTGTATCATACCCCCAGGGGGTATATGGATCGAACTGCATCAGATTCCTCCCCCGGCAGGTGGGAAACCTGATGCAGTTCGATCTAGAGGCCGAGGCGGTGGGCGCGCTCGGCGGCCTTGGCGACGATCTCGTCGAGGCCCTCGATCTCGCCGCCGCGCATCAGGACCTTGCCGGCGACGACCGTGGTGTCGACGACTGCTCCCGCGGCGGCGTAGATGAGGTCGGAGGTGAGGTCGCCGATCCCGAGCTCGGGGGAGTCGGGGCGGAGGAGGAGGAAGTCGGCGGGGGCCCCGGGCTCGAGCGGGGTGGCGCCGAGGAGCGGGGCGCGGGCACCGGTGGCGACGGCCCAGGCCTCGGCGGCCTCGATCGCGGTCGGGTCGGCGGCGGCGTGCTTCTGGGCGAGGGCGAAGAGCTTGAGGTCGGCGAGCAGGTCGAGCGAGTCGTTGGAGCCGGCGCCGTCGGTGCCGAGGCCGACCGCGACCCCGGCCGCCTTCGCCGCCGGATGATCGAAGACTGCTCCGACCGCGAGCTTCATGTTCGCCGCCGGGTTGCTGACCACCGTGGCGCCGCGCTCGGCGACCAGCGCCAGCTCCTCGGGGTCGAGCCAGACGCCGTGGGCGAGGATCGTCCGCTCGCTCAGTAAGCCCAGACGGTCGAGGTAGTGCGCTGGCCGTTCGCCGTGCGCGGCGAGGCAGTCCTGGACCTCTTTCTCGGTCTCGGAGAGGTGGATCTGCACCGGCAGGTTGCGCTCGGCGCTGAGCTCGGCGATCCAGTGCAGCGACTCCTCGCTGACCGTGTAGATCGCGTGCGGGGCGAGGGCGGGCGTGATCTGCGGGCCGAAGTTCGAGAGCGCCTCGAGGCTGCGGTGGGCCGAGTCGCGGAGCTCCTCGAAGCTGCTGGTGGCGTCGAAGAGCGGCGCCCCGATCGCCGCCCGGATGCCGCTCTCCTCGACCGCCCGCGCCGTCGCCTGCGGATGCCAGTACATGTCCCAGAAGCGGGTCGTGCCGCTGCGGATCATCTCCGCGCAGGCGAGCCGGGCGCCCCAGTAGACGTCCTCCTCTTCGAGCTTCGCCTCGACCGGCCAGATCCGCTCTTCCAGCCACGGCATCAGCGGCAGGTCGCCGCCGCTGCCGCGGAACAGCGTCATCGCCGCGTGGGTGTGCCCGTTGACCAGCGGCGGCACCAGGTGGGCGCCGCCCGCGTCGATCACCTCGTCCCCGGCCTCAGCCGCGACGTCAGCCCCCAGCGCCGCGATCACCCCGTCCTCGCACCCAACCCCGACCCGCTCCCCATCCAGGAGCGCATCCGTGACTACGAGCTTCATCGGCCCACCGCCCCGAGGCGTGGGAGGACTGCCGCAAGGCCCTCGCGCAGGCGCTCGGCGTTGGCGCGGCGGTCGGCTTCCATCCCGGCCGTGCTGACCGGCTCGGCGGCGAGGCCGTTGGCGAGGTTGTCGACGACGCAGAGGGCGGCGTAGTCGAGGCCGAGCTCGCCGGCGACGACGCACTCGGAGGCGATCGTCATCCCGACCACGTCGGCGTGGGCCGCCATCAGCCGGATTTCCGCCGGCGTCTCGAAGCGCGGCCCCCGCGCCTGCCAGTAGACGCCGCCGTCGCGGGGTTGCTGGCCGCCCTCGCTCCAGGCTGTGATCACTTCCTCGCGCCAGCGCCGGGTGAAGCCGGGAGCCGAATGGGCACGGGCGTCGCCGTAGATCGAATCGCCCTGATTGAGGGCGATGAAGTCGTCGGGGCAGACGAGGCTGCCGACCGCGATCTCGGCCCGCAGCGAGCCGACCGAGCCAATCGCCAGCACCCGGTCGCAGCCCTGTTCGACCAGTGGCCGCAGGTGCGCCTCATGGTCGATCGCGTGGGGGAGGACGAAGGTGCCGTCGGCGGCGTGGCGCTGGACGATCGCCGCCCCCTGCTCAGCCGCCGCAGCCGCGATCTCCTCCCCGCCCGGCCCGAGCGCGTTGCTGCCGAGAATCACCGCCAACCGTCCCATCGCGCGATCCTACGCGCCGCGCTGGGCCTTGAACGCCGCGGCGGCCTCGTCGTGGTCGACCAGCGGCTCGGGGTAGTCGAGGCGGTCGAAGCCTTCCATCAGCCAGGGGCGGAAGATCGCCTTGCCGCGGACCGGCTCCAGCTCCGGCAGGTAGCGGCGGACGTAGTGGCCTTCGGGATCGAAGCGTTCGGCCTGGCGCACGGGGTTGAGCACGCGGTTGGGACGAGTGTCGTTGCCGGTGCCGGCGACCCACTGCCAGTTGCCGGCGTTGTTGGCGATCTCGCCGTCGGTCAGCAGGTCCCAGAAGTGCCAGGCGCCGGGGCGCCAGTCGATGTAGAGGTCCTTGCAGAGGAAGGAGGCGACGGTCATCCGCGCCCGGTTGTGCATGAACCCCTCCTCGGCCAGCTGCCGCATCGCCGCATCGACCAGCGGGTAGCCGGTGCGGCCCTGCTGCCAGGCCTCGAAGGCGCGCTTCGACTTCGACCAGCGGTCGCGCCGCGGCCGGTAGTCGCGGTGGGGGAGGGAGGGGGTCGCCGCCAGCACCTGGTGGTGAAAGTCGCGCCAGCAGAGCTGCCGCACGAAGGCGCCGCCGCCGCGCCGGTCGCCCGCCTCGCCCGCCAGCTCCAGCGGCGAGACGCAGCCCCAGCGGATATAGGCGCTGAGGCGGGAGGTGCCATCGCCTGGCAGGTCGTCGTGCCGGTCCTCGTAGCCGCCGAGGCCGTCGCGGAGGAAGGAGTGCATCCGCTTCCGTGCCTCGGTCTCGCCGCCGGGCAGGCGCCCCGGCGAGGGGCTACCGCCGATCAGCGAGCCGAACTTCGGCAGCCGCCCCGCCGCCAGCTTCGGCGGCACCGAGAGCTTGCGGGGCGCCGCCGCCCGCTGGCGCTTCGGTAGGCCGCTCCAGGCACGGTGGTAGGGGGTGAAGACCTTGAAGTGGTCGCCGCCCCCGGGCGTCACCGCGCCGGGCGGGACGATCGTCACCCCTGGGTGGGCGGTGAACTCGATCCGCTCCTCCGCGCAGGCCCGCGCCAGCCGCTCCTCGCGCCCGCGGGCGTAGGCGCTCCAGTCGGCGCTGACGTGGATCTGGGTCGCCCCGCACTCGCGGGCGAGCGCGACTGCCTCGCGCACCGGATCGCCCTCGCGCACGAACAGTCGCCCGCCCGCCTTGCGCAGCGCCCCGTCGAGGTCGGCCAGCGCCTCGAGCATGAACGCGACCCGGTTCGGAGCGGCGAATCGCGACCGCAGCAGCCGCTGGTCGAAGACGAACAAGGGCACCGTCCGCTCCGCCTTCGCAGCGGCGGCAAGGGCCGGGTTGTCGTGCACCCGCAGGTCGCGGTTGAAGAGGACGAGCGCCGTCTCGATTTGCATATGGTCCCCGAATGGAGAACGGGGAGAGCCGCGAGCCGGATCAGGACGCGCGCCGCGAAGAGCGCTCCGAAGCCGACGACGGCCGCCTTCACCCCGAGTCCGGCCGCGACGAGACCGAGCAGGAACGCCTCGACCGCAACCTCGGCGAGCTGCTGCAGGAGCTGCGCGTCGCCCTCCCCGGGGTCCAGGTCCTCTTCGCCTTCCTGCTCGCGGTCCCGTTCCAGCAAGGCTTCGAAGAAGTCACCAGCTTCCAGAAGGACGTCTACTTCGCGACCCTGATCCTCACCGCGATCTCGGCGACGATGCTGATCTCGCCCTCGGCCTACCACCGGATCACCTTCCGCTACCAGCAGAAGCGCCGCCTCGTCTACTACTCCAACCGCTTCGCGATCATCGGCCTCGTCTTCCTGGCCCTGGCGATGACCGGGGCGATCCTGCTGATCACCGACGTCCTCTTCTCGACCGCGGCGGCCGTCGTCACCGCCGGCCTGGCGCTCTGCGTCTTCAGCTTCTTCTGGTTCGCGATGCCGCTGCGGCGGCGGCTCAAGCTCAGTGCGGGGCAGGAGCCTCTAAGCAAGCCCGAAGACGACTGAGCTCGTCGTCCAGCTCGTCGAGGAAGGCGAGCTCGGAGGCCTTCTCGCGCAGCAGCTCCAGGTCCTTCTCCCAGATCTCCAGCTTCAGCTCCAGCGGCACCTTGAACTCATCGCGGACGGCGTCGCCTTCGGCGGCGTAGGCGTCCCGGAGGGTCCTCGAGTTGGTCAGCTTGTCGGCGCCGTAGATCGCCATCGCCTCGACCGGGGCGGCGGCCAGGCGTTCGCGGTGCTCGGCCTTGCGCTCCCGGTAGTCCTCGAGCTCCTCGTCGTCGGTCATCGCGCCGACCAGCCCGGCCACGCCTTCGCCGAACTTCTCGCGCAGCTCGTCGAGCGTCGTCTCGGAGTCCTCGACGACATCGTGGAGGAGCGCCGCCGCCAGCACCTCGTCGCCGTAGCCGTGCTCGTCGAGCAGCGCCGCCACCCGCATCGGGTGCTCGATGTAGGGCATGCCGCCGCTGCCGTTGCGGACCTGACCCTTGTGATCCGATCGCGCCTGCTCGAGGGCGCTGTGCACCAGCGGCGAGCGCTCGGCGGCTGCCTTGATCCGGTCGGCAGGGGACACGCCCGCAGCGTAGCGGTCAGGCGGTGGCGGCCGGGGTTGCCGCCCGCACCGGCAGCTCGTACTCGCTGCGCTCCTCGGCCAGCTCGATCGCCGCCGGGTCGCCGCCCAGATCCGTCCAGCCCTGCCGGGCTTCGGCGGCGAGCCCGTCGAGGAACTCGTCGGAGTGCAGCGGATCGTGGTGGAAGAGGACGGTCCGCTCGGCCCCGGTGCGGCGGGCGAAGCTGAGCGCGTGCGAGGTGGCCGAGTGGCCCCAGCCAACGTGGTTCGGGTACTCGGCGTCGCTGTACTGGCCGTCGTGGAGCAGCAGCGAGGCGTCCTTGGCGAGGGCGAAGCCGGAGATCCAGTCCTCCTCGAGCTGATCGAGGTCGGCGCCGAGCGCCGGCTCGTGGTCGGGGATGTAGGCGAAGGAGGAGTCGCCGTCGTCGATCCGGTAGCCGAGGGTCGGCCCGCGGTGGGAGACCGAGGCGGAGCGGATCCGGGCGGGGCCGATCTCCCACTCGCTCTCCGGGCAGTGGCGGAAGGAGACGTCGCAGGGGAGCTCGCGGACCTCGACCGGGGAGAGAGGCGCCGAGATGTAGCGGGCGATGCGGTCGCGCAGCGAGGCCTCGGGCGAGGCCGGCCCCCAGATCACGATCTCGGTCTGCGGGCGGAAGGCGGGGGCGAAGAAGACGAGGCCCTGGATGTGGTCGAGGTGGAGGTGGGTGAGGAGGATGTGGAGGCGGCTCGGCTCGTCGGGCAGCGCCAGGCCGAGGCAACGGATGCCGGTCCCCGCGTCGAGCGCCAGCACCGAGCCGTCGGAGAGGGTGACGCCGACGCAGGAGGTGTTGCCGCCGTAGCGGATCGTTTCCGGCCCGGGGGCCGGGATCGAGCCGCGCGTCCCCCAGAGCTTGACCTTCATGCCGGCCCGGCTCCGTTGCCGTTTGCCAGCGAGGGCCAGAAGACGGCGATCGCGCCCTGCGAGCCGTGGGCGGTGAGGATCGGGAAGGCGGAGACCTCGACGTCGTGGCTCGAGCCGTCGGTCGAGCGCACTGTCATCTCGGCATGCGCCGGCCGGCCCGCCCGCACCGCCTTGACGATCGGCAGGTCGTCGTAGGGGATCGGCTCGCCGCTCTCGTCGAAGGGGCCGAAAAGCGAGCCCCACTCCTGCGGACCGACCGTCCCCAGCTCCTCGAAGCGTTTGCCGAGCAGCAGCCCGGCCGCCTCGTTGTAGAAGACCAACAGCCCGCCCTCGTCGACGAGGAAGGCAGGGGTCGAGAGCGCCGACATCAGGTTACGGGCGAGGATCAGCTCTAGCGGCCGCTGCGTCACAAAAGACACTTTAGATCCCCGTACCTAATCGCCAGGGAGATTGCCGGGTTTTGCGCTGCAGGCGGGCAAGATCGACAATGTCGCGTGCCGGACGGCACGAAGGCGTGACTTTGGTCACTTAGGTGACTTGAACCGGTGCGGCTACCCAGCTGCTTCGGCGCTGCGCAGGCCGCCGCGGGCCCAGAGGGCGAAGAGGAGGGGGAGGGCGAAGGCGACCGCGAAGGCGAGGATGACTACGGTCGGGTCGCCGGAGATGAAGCCGCGGCCGGCCTCGAGCAGGGCGGTGATCGGGTTGATCGAGGCGACGGCGTGGATCCAGCCGCTGAGCAGGCTGAGCGGGACGTAGACCGGGGCGAGGAAGAGGATGAGGAAGGTGGGGAACTGCATCAGCGGACCGCCCTGGATCGAGCGGACGCGGAGGGCGACTCCGGCCGACCAGAGGGTGGCGGAGAGGTTGACGAAGATCGCCAGCACGTAGAGGGCGACGATTTCGCCGCCGCTGCCGCCGATCTCCATCCCCGCGATCAGCGCCACCGTCGTCAGCACGGTCCAGGTGATGAAGGCGCGGGCGAGCGCCGCCAGCGCGTAGCCCGCGACGATGCCGCTGCGGTGGCCGGCGGCGAGCATGTAGCGGCGGCCGAAGCCGGTCTCGAAGTCGCGCGCCATCGCGAAGCCGGTGAAGACGCCGCCGAAGGCGGCCGACTGCAGCAGCACGAAGACGAACTGGAAGGCGGTGTAGCCGCTGGGGAAGTCGAAGCCGGGGACGTCGCCGATCGCCGCCAGGCCGCCGGCGAAGGAGACGAAGAAGAAGAGCGGGAACATCAGCGCCGGCACCAGGAAGGCCGGGTTTTTGAGGAAGTTGTGGACGCTGCGCCAGGCGACCGCGCGGGCGACGTTGATCCTGTTGGCGCTCACGTCCGCACCAGCCTCGTCTTCAGGGCGCTGCTCGCCGCCAGCATCCCGAGGGCGCCGACCGCCGCCGCGATCCCGAACCCGAGCGCCAGGTCGCCGAGGTTCCAGCCTTCGATCAGCAGCGAGCGGATCGCCTCGAGCAGGTAGGTGACCGGGTTGACGCTGGCGATCGTGTGGAACCAATCGGTGGTCAGCAGGTTCAGCGGCAGCGCCATCGCCGAGAGGAAGAGGAAGACGAAGAAGACCGGGAACAGCCCCTGTACCGCCTCGCCGGAGCCGAAGCGCAGCGCCGCGAAGAGGCCGATCGTGCCGAAGGCGACGGTGATCGAGACCGAGAGGGCGAGGAGGACGAGGGCGCCGGCGGGCCCGGCGGCCAGTTCTGCCCCGGCGATCAGGCCGACGCTGAGGTAGACGACCGCCTGGACGACGCCGAGGACGAAGGCGCCGGCGAGCAGGCCGCTGAGCAGGGCGGCGCCGCGCAGCGGCGTCAGCGCCAGCCGGTTGAGGAAGCCGGTCTCGATGTCGCGGGCGAGGTCGGTGCCGGTGTTCATCACCGAGAACAGCGCTCCCTGGATGAAGGGGACGGCGAGGATGAAGGTGAGGTAGGAGTCGGTCGGGAACCCGGGCAGGTTGGTGGCGTCTTTGAGCCCGCCCGAGTTGACCGCGAGCAGGAAGAGCGGGAAGACGATCGCGGGAACGATCTGGGCGGGCTGGCGCAAGGTCCGGATCACCGAGCGGCGGGCGAGCAGCCCGACCTGGTTGCCGAGGCCCCCGCTCACGCGGCCCCGACCGGCTCGGGCTCGGCGTCCTCGCTCGGCTCGTCGCCGGCTCCCTCGAGCGAGCGGCCGGTTTTGGCGAGGAAGACATCGTCGAGGGAGGGGGCGTGCAGCTGCAGGTGCTCGATCGCGATGTTCTCGGCGTCGAGGGCGCGGACAACCTCGGCCAGCTGCGACTCGCCGTCGGACAGGAGCACGGCGACGGCGTGGGGGGCGCAGTTCGCGCGCTCGCCGAAGCGGTCGAGGACGCCGGCGGTGCGCTCGCGCTCGCCGGCCTCGCGCGGGACGACCTCGACCGTCGGGCGACCGATCTCGGCCTTCAGCTCGGCCGGCGTGCCCTCGGCGACGATGTGGCCATGGTCGATGATCCCGACCCGGTTGGCGAGTGCGTCGGCCTCCTCCAGGTACTGGGTGGTGAGGAAGACGGTGACGCCGTCATCGGCGGCGAGCCGGGCGACCTCGTCCCAGAGGGCGGTGCGGCTCTGGATGTCGAGCCCGGTCGTCGGCTCGTCGAGGAAGAGGATGCGGGGACGGTGGGCTAGCGCCAGCGCGAGGTCGAGTCGGCGCTTCATCCCGCCCGAGTAGCCGCCGACTTTGCGGTCGGCGGCGTCGGCGAGACCGACCCGCTCGAGCAGTTCGGTACCACGGGTTTCACGCTCGGCCCCGCCGAGGCCGTGAAGGGCGGTCTGCAGACGCATGTGCTCGCGGCCGGTCAACAGCGGGTCGAGCGCCGCCTCCTGCAGGGCGGCGCCGATCGAGGCGCGGACCTGCGGCCCCTCCTTGACGACGTCGTAGCCGGCGACACGGGCGCTGCCGGCGGTGGGCGGGAGGAGGGTGGTCAGCATCAGCACCGTCGTCGACTTGCCGGCGCCGTTGGGGCCGAGGAAGCCGTAGATCTCGCCCTGGGCGACCTGGAGATCGATCCCGTCGACCGCCCGCGGCCCGTTCTTGAACTCGCGGACGAGGCCTTCGACCTCGATCCCGCCGCTGCGCTGGGCGTCGTTGCTCATAGCCGCCTTTCGAACTGGTTGAAGCTCAGAATCGTTGAGGCTAGCAAAGGTTGAGCTAGTATAAATTTATGGCGATTCCTGATAAAGTGAAAGCAACGAGTGGGAAGAGCGGCCCCTCTCAGTCCGGGCGGCCCGACCGTGAAGCCTGGGCATTGCTCTCCAGCCTCGTCTATCCACCGCCGTTCGCCGCCATCGCCCGCGAGTTCGACCTGCGACCGGCCGCCTTCGGTGCTCTCAAGGCACTTGAGCAGCCGCGGACGATGGGTGAACTCGCCAAGCTTCTGCACTGCGACAACTCCAACGTGACCGGAATCGTCGACACCCTCGAAGATCGGACCCTCGCCGTGCGCAAACCATCCGAGATCGATCGCCGCATCAAGGTGGTCGAGCTCTCGGGCCAAGGCGAGCAACTGCTCAAGCGCCTCCACCGCGAGATGGCCAAGCCACCCACCTGGGTGAAGGAACTCTCCGAGCGAGATCAGCAGGCGCTGCGAGACATCCTCGAGCGCGCGACCGATGCACGCGCCGCTGCAAACCCATAGAACTCCCGGTCCGTGAAGGAGCGGACCCGCACCTATGCGCTGGCGATGGCCGTCAACCGGCCGGTCGCCTGGTGGGGCCGGATGCAGGTCGAGGGCTTGGAGGCCCTGCCCGAGCAGGGGCCGCTGCTGATCCTCGGCAACCACGACAGCCACTGGGATCCGGTGATGGTCGGCATTGCCGCCTACCGGCGCCGGCAGATCCGCGCCCTCGCCAAATCCGAGCTCTGGGAGGTGCGCGGCCTCGGCCCGATCCTCAACGGGATGGGCCAGATCCCGATCCAGCGCGGCAAGGGCGACAAGGATGCGCTGGCGAAAGCGATCGAGACCCTGCGGGCGGGCGCCTGCATCGGCGTCTTCCCCGAGGGCACCCGCTCCCGCGGCAAGGTCCTCCGCGCCCGCAGCGGCGTCGGCCGCCTCGCCCTGGAGGTGCCGGAGGCGCACGTCACCCTGGTCGCGATCGAGGGCACCAGCGACCTCACCGGCTTCCCCCGCCGCCCCCGCATCCGCCTCCGCTTCTTCGACCCGGTCAGCGGCCAGCCCCGCCCCGGCGAGGACCCCGGCGAGCTCTCCGCCCGCCTACTCGCCGAGATCCGCGAGCTGGTCCCCCCGTCGATCTCCTACCGCAAGCGCGCCAAGCTAAGCGGCGTCTCCGAGGACTGAACCGCTCAGTCCTCGGGCTCTTCGCCGTTGCCCTGGAGGGCGTACCACTCGCCGCCGAAGGCGCTGATGTCGTTGCCGTTGGCTTCGCCGGGCTTTTTGTCCTCGACGAAGGTGTAGAGCGGGTGGCCGGCGTAGGTGACCTGGGTCGTCCCGTCTTTGCGTTCGGTGGTGCCGAGCTTGGAAGCGGTGGCGCCGTTACCGACGGTCGCTTCACCTTCGGTCAGCAGCGGCGGCCAGCCTTCGGCGCAGGCCCCGTAGCAGGCGGAGGTCGTGCCCTTGTCCTTGTGGAAGTCGTAGAGGGTCATCCCGTTCGAGTCGACGAGGACCATGCCGAGCTCCTGGACGTTGCCGAGGGAGACGACGGCGGCGCCGGCTTCCCCGCCCGAGGTGGATCCGGCGCTCGTGCTCTTGTTTTCGCTTTCGCTTTCGCTGTTGCCCCCGTAGCGGCTGCCGTACCCGCCCGAGCCTTCGCTCGACGCGTTTTCCTTGGCGCCGGCGTTGCTGCTTTCGCCAGTCGAGTTGTCGCCGCCGCCGCAGCCGGCGGCCACCAGCGCCAGGGTTGCGAGCACCGCCAGTAGCGCCAGCGCGTAGGTCTTGCTGGTCGAGATCTTGTTGGTCGTGTCGTTCACGTCGGTTCCTCCTCGAGGTGGGTGTCTGCCGTTGCCGGCGCGCTCCCCAGCGGCGCGACGAAGGTCCGTTTGCCGGCGTGGACGACGACCGCCCGCGTCCGCGAGAGGTCGAGGGCCGAGCTCAGCACCGCTTCGGAGTCCTCGCCCCAGCGGTAGCGGAAGGTCCCAGCCGGATATGAGGCGCCGCCGGGCCCGCGCAGCGAGACCCGGCAGAGGGTGCCCGAGGCGACCCCGTGCACGTACATGCGGATCTCGGTGCCGTAGGCGTGGGGCTCGAGGGTGGCGTCGATGCTGACCCCCCGGGAGGCGAAGGCGACGTGCCGCTCGGGCTCGCCGCCGCCACCGCCGCCGAGGACGAAGATCGCCAGCACCGCGGCCGCCAGCGCCGCCGTCGCCCCGCCCAGCGCGAAGCCGCCGAACAGCCGTCGCCGGCGCCGCGTCTCGGTCTGCTTCCGTTCAGCCGCGATCGTCGCCGCGATCCGCGCGCCCAGCTCCGGCGGCGGCTGCGGCGCCGACTCGAAGCGCTCCGGGTCGGCGTGCGGGAGCATCCGCGCCACCGGCTGCAGCAGCGCCAGCTCCTCGCGGCAGCGAGCGCAGCCCTCGAGGTGGGCCTCCAGCCCCGCCCGCTCGTCGCCCTCGAGCTGGCCCAGCGCGTAGACGCCAAGCAGCTCGCGCCAGTCGCGGCAGTCGTTCCTAGTCTTCATAGCCCATCTCCTCGAGCACCACCCGCAGCGCTCGCAGTCCGTAGTAAACGCGGCTCTTGATCGTCCCCTCGGGCACGCCGAGTTCCTCGGCGACCTCCGCGTAGGGGCGGCCGCGGTAGTAGGTCTCGACGATCACCCGCCGGTGGTCGTCGCCGATCCTCCGCATCGCCTCCTCCATCTGCCAGGAGAGCAGCGCCTCCTCCAGCGGCTCGACGCTCGGCTCGATGCCGCCCTCGGCGACACCGGGCCGCACCGCCCGCGCCCGGCCGAGGTCGATTACGACATTGCGGAGGATCGCGAACAGCCACGTCCGCAGCGAGCCGATCCTCGGGTCGAAGCGCTCGCCCGCCCGCCAGGCGCGGACGAAGGTCTCCTGCACCGCCTCCTCGGCGAGGCCCGCGTCGCCGAGCGAGCGGACCGCGAAGCCGTACAGCTCGCCGGAATGGGCGGCGTAGGCCTCGCGGACGTCGCGTTCGCGGCTAAGCGCACCCCGGGTCGAATTTCCCCTCTTCAGGGTCTCAGGGATCATCCGACCCGGCATACGCTCCCCGGCCGCGCCGGGTTCAAATTGCTTTCGGAGGGGCTCCTATTCGAGCTTCCCGATCTTGAAGATCTTCGTCCCGCAGTCCGGGCAAACACCCTGGATCGCCGGGCGACCGTTCTTCATCGTCACCTGTTTGGCGTCTTTGATCTCGACCTTCTTGCGCTCCTTGACGCAGTAACCCTCAGGCATCTAGGAACCCTCCTTTCGTCGCCGCCGGGCGGCAGCACTCGCGGTACGCACGAGGTGGATTGAGGCGAATGTAACGCAGGTCCATGACGCTGCCGCAAAACTTCGTGACAAAACGCACGAGACGCCCGCGGCCCACGTCAACTACCCTCCTGCCGTCCTCGCAAGCCCTTTCCAAGCCTTCAAGGAGATAACGGAATGCCCGAAGCAGTCATCGTCGACACCATCCGCACGCCGATCGGCCGCGCCTTCAAGGGTTCGCTGGCCTCCCTGCGGCCCGAGGAGACGGGCGCCTTCGTGGTCGACCAGCTGCTCGAGCGCAACCCCGAGGTCGATCCGGCCCTGATCGAAGACGTCTTCTGCGGCGTCGGCATGCCGCAGGGCCTCGAGGCCTTCAACATCGGCCGCATCATCTCCCTGCTCAGCGAGAAGCTGCCGCAGGAGGTCAACGGGGTCACCGTCTCCCGCTACTGCTCCTCCAGCCTCGACGCGATCCGCCACGCCGGCAACGCGATCAAGGCCGGCGAGGGCGACGCCTACCTCGCCGTCGGGGTCGAGTGGGTGAGCAAGTTCAACGAGCGCACCGAGCCCGCCGGCGCCGCCGACCGCAACCCCAACCTGATCGGCGAGAACGGTCAGCCCAACGCCTACATCGACATGGGCATCACCGCCGTCAACGTCGCCAAGAAGTACGAGGTCAGCCGCGCCGACATGGACAAGTTCGCGCAGCGCTCGCAGGAACGGGCCGTGCAGTCCCAGGAGGATGGCTTCTTCGACCGCGAAATCGTCCCGGTCAAGCTCGAGGACGGGACCGAGGTCACGAAGGACGACGGCCCCCGCGCCTCCTCGACCCTGGAGAAGCTCTCCGAACTGCCGGAGGCCTTCGAGGGCGGCGGCGGCGTCACCGCCGGCAACTCCTGCCCGCTCAACGACGGCGCCGCCGCGGTGCTGCTGATGAGCGCCGACAAGGCCAAGGAGCTGGGCCTGAAGCCGCGCGCCCGGATCATCACCGCCGCCACGCACGGCAACGAGCCGGAGCTGATGGGCGTGGCCCCGATCGGCGCGATCAAGAAGGTCCTCGACCGCGCCGGGATGACGATCGGCGACGTCGACCGGGTCGAGCTGAACGAGGCCTTCGCCGCCCAGGTGATCCCGATCATGGCCGAATGCGGGATCGACGAAGACAAGCTCAACACCCACGGCGGCGCGATCGCCCTCGGCCACCCCTTCGGGATGACCGGCGCCCGGATCATGGGCACCCTGCTGAACGTGCTCGAGACCGACGACCAGCAGATCGGCCTCGAGACGATGTGCGTGGCCGGTGGTCAGGGCAAGGCGATGTTGGTCGAAAGGCTGAACTAGGAGTACCGCGATGGCGCGGCTCGAGACGCTCACCTACGAGGTCGACGCTCGGGTCGCGCGCATCACCCTGAACCGGCCCGAGCGGGGGAACGGGATCACGGCGCGGATGCCGGTCGAGCTGGCGGAGTGCGTCGAGCGGGCGAACCTCGATCCGGAGGTCCACGCGATCGCCCTCGCGGGCAACGGCACCGGCTTCTGCGGCGGCTACGACCTGGTCGCCTCGGCCGAGGGCGACATGAGCGAGCTCGGCGGCGAGGCGCCGCCACCCGGCTCGCCGCTCGACCCCGCGGTGATCGGCGCCAACCACGCGCCGGATACGAATTGGGACCCGGTCACCGACTACCAGTTCATGAGTCGCAACGTCCGCGGCTTCATGAGCCTCTTCCACTCCGAGAAGCCGGTCCTATGCAAGGTCCACGGCTACTGCGTCGCCGGCGGCACCGACATGGCCCTCTGCTCCGACCTGCTGGTGATCGCCGAGGACGCGAAGATCGGCTACCCGCCGGCGCGCGTCTGGGGCTCGCCGACGACGGCGATGTGGGCGAGCCGGCTGGGGCCGATGCGGGCCAAGCGGCTGCTGCTGACCGGCGACTCGCTGACCGGCACCGAGGCGGCGGAGTGGGGGCTGGCGACCGAGGCGGCGCCGGCCGACCGGCTCGACGAGCGCTTCGAGCGCCTGCTCGAGCGCGTCGCCCGGATGCCGATCAACCAGCTGGTGATGATGAAGCTGCTGGTCAACCAGACCGTCCACGCGCAGGGGCTGGCCCAAACCCAGGTGCTCGGCACTTTCTTCGACGGCATCGCCCGCCACACCGAGGAGGGCCATGGCTTTGTCCGCCGGGCGACCGAATCCGGCTTCCGCGAGGCGGTTCGCGAGCGCGACGAGCCCTACGGCGACCACGGCCTCGAGGGCTTCGGCCTCGACCCGTAGATCTTGTTATTTACGAATAGGCTGCCGCGGCGATGAACGACGCGCCGCACCCGAGCTCGACGATCACCCCGGAGTCCGTCCGCGCCTTCCTGCCCGGCAGCTTCCCCGGCGACCTCGGGATCGAGCCGCTCGAGGTCGAGGACTCCCACGCCCGCGGCGCCATCGTCGTCGACAAGCGCCACCTGCACCCTGGCGGCTTCGTCCACGGCGGCGTCTGGACCGCGCTCGGCGACACCGTCGCCGCCTGGTCGACCTTCCGCTGCATCCCGCCCGGCCACAACTTCACGACGATCGAGCTGAAGCTGAACGTCTTCGCCGCCGGCATCCTCGGCGACGAGATC
>Ga0070685_10000297_pt1 | contig 31390 bp, 30 predicted proteins | sample KBSS13LmetaG_FD_65651 | JGI IMG/M metagenome (GOLD analysis project Ga0070685, IMG submission 65651) | Switchgrass rhizosphere microbial communities from Kellogg Biological Station, Michigan, USA - KBS S1-3L metaG | ecosystem: Host-associated > Plants > Roots > Rhizosphere ...
GCCTCGCGCATCGCCACGGCGGATTGCTCGGCCGCCGCGGCAACCTCGCTCGTCTTGCCCAACATCCCGCGCGCCGACTGCGCCGTCGCACTCGACCGCTGCTGCAACGAACGCGAATCGTCGGCCAAGGACGAGACGACCTCGCCCATCATCGCCTTGAATTCGCCGCTTACTTCGCCCCTGCTAGCCGACCCCTTTTCCCGCTCGAGCGCTGTTTCCTCGGCCATCACAATTTCGATGCTGACGACGCAGAAGTGGAACACTGCGTCGACGCAGCGGCGCAGGTCGTCAGCGGACAGGCCTGCTTCCGGAGCGCTCAAGGCGTAGCGTAGCCGGTCGGCCAGACGCCAGCACAGCCTCGCATAGAAGGGCAGGGAAGATCCGGACGTGCGAAGAACGCGAGCCCCGGCGGCGGTTTCGCGAATCCAATCCGCACTGATGGGCTGGCTGCAGCGCGCGCTAAAGCGAGACGTCACCCGCTCCGCAAACGCCGTGCGGTCGACTTTCAGGTTCGTCCCGTCCAGGGCATTGATGAGCCGCTCATCGGCGGTGTCGTACCATTCTTCCCAGAATTTGCGCATTGCCGTGGTGAGGATCGGTCCCGCGCTCGACCACAGAAAGGCAATTTCGGCGCCGAGCCCGCCCTCGCTATCATATTCGCGCCGACGCAATTCTATTTCTTCCGACGATAATTTGACCGGCTCTCTGTTCATTTCGCCACTTTCAGTACGCTGCTCTCTCCATCAGTATCGCGCCAAGGGTGTAAAAATCTGGTTAGCCATTTGTGGCGAACTCATGTTCGCAGACGCGCCCGGATCGAAGCTTTTCATGGAGTCCTTTCAAGGCCTTATCGCTGCGATGTTTCGCTCGACCTCAACGCCATAATTTGTCATAGCTGCCGATCGGAGAATCGCTCAATGAAGCGGAGCCGGGGAAGAGGGGGCAGTCGTTTCCTCGCAATGTCACGAACTTGTCGCACCAAATCGATAAACAAGAAAAATCGAGGAGAGCAAAGAATGATAGCCAGCGAGCTCGAATATTGCATGATGAGAGCGCGTGAAGAGGCGCGGCGCGCGCTTCGTTCGCATAAACCAGAGGTTGCGTCAGCCCATCAGCGGCTTTCTGTGCGCTATTCCGCACGCGCTTTCCTGTTGCGCGCGGCCGAAAACGATACCGATGCCTTTGCAGAGCGTTCGCGCCAGGCTCCTTGCGGAGCCTGACGTCAGACCGCCTGCCGGTTGCTGACGAGATTTTCGACCACGCTGGGATCTGCTAGGGTCGAAGTATCTCCGAGATTGGACGTGTCACCTTCGGCGATCTTGCGCAGGATGCGCCGCATGATCTTGCCTGAACGCGTCTTCGGCAGGGCCGGCGCGAACTGGATGGCATCGGGTGTCGCAATCGGGCCGATCTCATGGCGGACCCATTGGACGAGTTCCTTGCGCAGGGGATCGCTGCCTTCCTCGCCCGCGTTCAGCGTTACATAAGCATAAATGCCCTGGCCCTTGATTGCATGCGGCATGCCGACCACGGCGGCCTCGGCCACCTTAGCGTGCGCCACCAATGCACTCTCGACCTCGGCCGTGCCCATGCGATGGCCTGAGACGTTGATCACGTCGTCGACCCGGCCGGTGATCCAATAATAGCCATCGGCATCGCGCCGGCAGCCGTCCCCGGTGAAATATTTGCCGCGATAGGTGGTGAAATAGGTCTGGAAGAAGCGCTCATGATCCCCCCACACCGTGCGCATCTGCCCGGGCCATGAGTCCAGAATGCAAAGATTGCCTTCGCAAGCACCTTCGAGCGGCTTGCCATCGGCGTCCACGATCTCGGGTTTCACCCCGAAGAACGGCTTGGTCGCCGATCCCGGCTTGAGGTCGGTCGCGCCCGGCAGCGGCGTGATCATCGCGCCGCCCGTTTCGGTCTGCCACCAAGTGTCTACGATCGGGCAGCGGCTGTCCCCGACCACATGATGATACCAGAGCCACGCTTCGGGATTGATCGGTTCGCCGACCGATCCCAGCAGCCGCAGCGAGGCGCGGCTGGTTTTCTTCACCCATTCGTCACCTTCGCGCATCAGCGCACGCAACGCGGTGGGCGCGGCGTAGAACATGTTGACCTTGTACTTGTCGATCACTTGCCAGAAGCGGCTGAAGTCCGGATAATTCGGCACGCCTTCGAACATCAGCGTGGTCGCGCCGTTCGCGAGCGGCCCATAGACGATATAGCTGTGCCCGGTGACCCAGCCGATATCGGCGGCGCACCAATAGATGTCGCCCGGCCGATAATCGAAAATATATTGATGGGTCATCGATACCCAGACCAGATAGCCGCCGGTTGTATGCAGCACGCCCTTGGGCTTGCCGGTCGAACCCGAGGTGTAGAGGATGAACAGCGGATCCTCCGCCCCGATGGGCTCAGGCGCGCATTCGGGCGAGGCTTGGGCGACCGCGTCATGGTACCAGATGTCACGCCCGTCCTTCATGGCGACGGCGCCGCCAGTGCGCTTCACCACGATTACCCGGTCGACAGAGGTGCAATGCGTCAGCGCCTCGTCGACATTCGCCTTCAGCGGCACGATCTTGCCGCCGCGCAGCCCCTCGTCGGCAGTGATCACCATGCGCGCGTCGCAATCCTGGACGCGGCCCGCCAAGGCATCGGGCGAGAAGCCGCCGAACACGATGGAGTGTATCGCCCCGATCCTGCAGCAGGCCAGCATCGCCACCGCCGCTTCGGGAATCATCGGCAGGTAAAGCGTTACCCGATCGCCCTTGCTTACCCCATTGGACTTAAGGACATTGGCGAGCCGGCACACCTGCTCGTGCAACTCGCTATAAGTGATCGTGCGGCTCTGCGAGGGATCGTCGCCTTCCCAGAGGATCGCCACGTCGTTGGCGCGGGCCGGCAAATGCCGGTCGATGCAATTGGCGGAGATGTTCAACTGGCCATCAGCGAACCATTTGATGCCGAAATCGGCTTCATCGAAGCTCGTTTGCTTGACCGTGGTGAACGGCTTGATCCAGTCGATCCGCTGCGCCTCGCGCCGCCAGAAACTATCCGGATCGGATGCGGCTTGAGCATACATGCGCTCGTAGATCTCGCGATTGATAAAGGCGCGTTTCGACCATTCCTCGCTAACCGGAAATATTTCCTGGCTCATGGCAATCTCCCGCTCCTGATGTGTCGGGCTGACGACCCGCGCTGGACTCGTCGTGACGCTATAATGGCATGAACATCATCGTCTAGGCGTCCACAAGTGCAATCAGGCATTTTCCAACTGGGATTGGTTCAGGACAGTCCGCCACCTCGGATAGAGGCTATATGAATCGCCGACCAAGTCGACCTCGAAGGGGTAACCGATCTCTCGGCTCTTTTCCCGGGAACCGGTCTTGCCGCCGAACGGTTCATCGCTTCCCAAAAGCGAGAACAAAATGATCGAAACCCTGTCGGCCACCATTCCAGAGGATATTGAAAAGCTCGTCCATCACGTGCTTGATCGCGCCTGCCAACAAAAGCTGATGCTGGCGGCGGCGGAAAGCTGCACGGGCGGGCTGCTGGCGTCGCTGCTGACCGACATCGAAGGTTGCAGCCATGTCTTCGAACGTGGCTTCGTGGTCTATAGCGAACAGGCCAAGTGCGAACTGCTGGGCATCGCTCAAGAGAAGATCGATAGCTGCGGCGCGGTCAGCGAGGAGGTCGCCCGGGCCATGGCCAAAGGCGCCATCGCTGCGTCCAACGCCGACATCGCCGTGTCGGTCACGGGTTTCGCTGGGGAGGGCGATGAACCGGGCCTTGTGCATTTCGCTTGCGCGAGCCGCAGCGGCGAATGCGATCACCGGGAATGTCATTTTGGTGACATCGGCCGCGGCCCTATCCGGATTGCCGCCATCCGCGTCGCCCTCGAGCTGCTAGCAAGGGCGGTTGCCGCTTCAGCCGAGCAGGGCGACGGCAGCAGCAAGGATGACGGAGCCGATCAGGCCGCCTAGAAAAACACCGCGCGCGCTGCGGTGTTTCAGCACGATTTCTCCCTGGCGCGCCTGCTCGCCGGTCAAGTGGATCGGTTCGCCCATCATCAGCCTCCGACGATGGTGCCGCCGTTCGGATGGAGCACTTGGCCGGTCATATAGCTCGCATCCTCGCAAGCGAGGAACAGGAACGCCGGCGCGACTTCGTTAGGCTGCCCCGGCCTGCCCATTGGCGTACTTTGCCCGAAGGTCTTGATCTTCTCCTCGGATGCGCCACCGAACGGGTTGAGCGGGGTCCAGATCGGTCCTGGCGCGACAGCGTTCACCCGGATCTTCTTTTCGGCAAGGTTTTGCGCCAGTGACCGGGTGAATGCAGTGATCGCGCCTTTCGTACTCGAATAATCCAGCAGTTCCTTGCTGCCCTGAAAACTGGTGATGCTGGTGCAGTTGACGATCGCAGCGCCTTCCTTGAGGTGAGGCCGCACTGCCTGCGTCAGGAAAAACATGCCGAAGATGTTGGTCTGGAAGGTCCGGCGAAGCTGATCCTCAGTGATATCGGTGATGTCTTCGTCGGGATGCTGTTCGCCCGCATTGTTGACGAGGATATCGATCTTGCCGAACTTGCCGATCACATCGCGCACCGCCTGTTCGCAGAATGCCTTATCGCCGACATCGCCGGCGATGGCGAGCGCGCGCCGTCCTTCGGCCTCCACGATCTCGCAGCTCTTCTTGGCGTCATCATGCTCGCAGAGATAGATGAAGGCGATATCGGCGCCTTCGCGCGCAAACAATGCCGCCACCGCACGCCCGATCCCTGAGTCAGCGCCGCTGATCAACGTCACCTTGCCCCGCAGGCGATCCGATCCGCGATAGCGCGGCGCCCAGTCCGGTTTTGGTTCGAGCTCGCTCTCATGTCCGGGCAGAGCATCTTCGTGAATCATCGGTTGCGGCTGGTCCATCATCCAATCCTCTCGCAGCATTCGAGGTCCACAACGCGCGGCATGAGGATCAGGCGCAACGGCTGCGCCTGGCCGTGCGAGCGTGACGACAGAGTTTGGTACTACTCCTCGCCCATTCTGAGGGCGGCGATGAAGGCCTCTTGCGGGATGCTCACGCTGCCATATTCGCGCATGCGCTTCTTCCCCTCCTTCTGCTTCTCGAGCAGCTTGCGCTTGCGGGTGGCGTCGCCGCCATAGCATTTCGCAGTCACGTCCTTGCGCAGCGCCGCGATCGTCTCGCGCGCGATCACCTTGCCGCCGATCGCCGCCTGGATCGGAATCTTGAACAGATGGCGCGGGATCAGGTCCTTCAGGCGTTCGCACATCCCCCGGCCGCGGCTTTCGGCGACGCTGCGGTGGACGATCATGCTGAGCGCGTCGACCGGCTCGTTGTTCACGAGGATGTTCATCTTGACGAGGTCGCCCGGGCGATGCCCGATCTGGTGATAGTCGAAGCTCGCATAGCCGCGGCTGATCGATTTGAGCCGGTCGTAGAAATCGAACACCACCTCGTTGAGCGGCAGCTCATAGACCACCTGCGCGCGGCCACCGACATAGGTGAGGTTCTTCTGGATGCCGCGCCGATCCTGGCAGAGCTTCAGGATCGAGCCGAGATATTCATCGGGCACATAGATGGTTGCTTCGATCCAGGGCTCGGCAATCTCCTCGATCCGGGAAGGATCGGGCATGTCTGCGGGATTGTGCAGCTCGATCTCGCCGCCGCCATGGGTGAGCTTGATCTGGTAGACGACCGAGGGCGCGGTGGTGATGAGATCGAGATCATATTCGCGCGTCAGCCGTTCCTGGATGATCTCCAGGTGGAGCAAGCCGAGGAAGCCGCAGCGGAAGCCGAAGCCGAGCGCCGCGCTCGTCTCCATCTCATAGGTGAAGCTCGCATCGTTGAGCCGGAGCTTGGCGATGCTGTCCCTGAGCTTCTCGAAATCATTGGCATCGACCGGGAACAGGCCGCAGAATACCACCGACTGCACTTCCTTGAAGCCCGGCAGCGCTTCGGCGGCGGGCCTCTTGGCGTCAGTGATCGTGTCGCCGACGGCGGTCTGCGCGACTTCCTTGATCTGGGCGGTGATGAAGCCGATCTCGCCGGGGCCGAGATCGGGCAGGTTCTCAATCTTGGGGCGGAACACGCCGACGCGGTCAACCAGATGGGCCGTGCCCGCCTGCATGAACTTGATCTGCTGGCCCTTGCGCAGCACGCCGTCGATCACGCGGACGAGGATGACGACGCCTAGATAGGGATCGTACCAGCTATCGACCAGCATTGCCTTGAGCGGCGCCTCCGGATCGCCCTTCGGCGGCGGAATGCGGGCGACGATCGCGTCGAGAATTTCGGTGATACCAATGCCAGCCTTCGCTGAGGCGAGTACGGCATCGTCGGCGGGCAGGCCGATAATATCCTCGATCTCGGCCTTCACCTTGTCCGGATCGGCGGCGGGCAAGTCGATCTTGTTGATCACCGGGACGATTTCATGGTCATGCTCGATCGACTGGTAGACGTTTGCCAGCGTCTGCGCCTCGACGCCCTGCGCTGCGTCCACCACGAGCAGCGCGCCCTCGCACGCGGCGAGGCTACGGCTGACCTCATAGGCGAAGTCGACATGCCCGGGCGTGTCCATCAGATTGAGGACATGGCCCTTATAGTCGAGCCGGACGGTCTGGGCCTTGATGGTGATGCCGCGTTCGCGCTCGATATCCATGTTATCGAGCACTTGTGCCGACATTTCGCGCTCGGAAAGGCCGCCGGTCTGCTGGATCAGCCGATCGGCAAGCGTTGACTTGCCATGGTCGATATGGGCGATGATGGAAAAGTTGCGGATCTTGTCGAGGGGCGTCATGGGCGCGCCGATAGCAGCGCATCCACGCGAATGCGAGGGTTGGCCGAATAGACGCGCAATGAACCATATATGGATAGGAAGGCACTAACAGGCGTTGAGATGATCTTGAAACATCCGGTCGCCCATATCCATGCCATCGGCACCGCCGTTCCCGATCACGAGGTGCATCAAGCCTTTGTCGCGTGGGCGAGCCATCAGCTCGCCGGTACCCGTGAGGAAGCGTTGTTCCGGCGAATGGCGGCGCGCTCGGGCATTTCGCGGCGTTACTCGATCCTCCCGCTGGCGAATGACGGCTCCGCGGTCGGCGATGGCGGCTTTTATCAAGGCGGCCCGACACAACCGACATCCCAGCGTATGCAGGCCTATGCGCGGGAGGCGCCCGAGCTGGCGCTGAAGGCCATCGAGGCACTGGCGCGGAAGGCGGAGCTGGGGAAGACGACTCATCTGGTCGTCGCGAGCTGCACCGGCTTCGTTGCGCCGGGCGTGGACCAAATCATCGCGGCGCGATTGGGCCTGGGCGAACATGTCGAGCGCACGCTGGTCGGCTTCATGGGCTGCTATGCTGCGGTCGCGGCGTTGCGCGTCGCGCACCACATTGCCCGCGCCGAGCCTGAGGCGCGGATACTCGTGGTCATGGTGGAGCTTTCGACGCTGCATCTTCAAAACAGCGCCGCGATCGAGCCGCTGCTGGCGATGCTCCAGTTTGCCGATGGCGCGGCGGCGGCGCTGGTGAGCGCCGAACCCAAGGGCATATCGATCCGGGATTTCCTCGCTACCACGCTGCCGGACAGCGAGGATCTGATCCGCTGGACGATCGGCGATACCGGCTTTGAAATGACTCTGTCCGGCGAGGTGCCCGCCCGCATTGCCCACGTGCTCGGCAACACGACGATACTGCCGCGTGGCGACGAGGCCGACGCATGGGCCGTCCATCCGGGCGGACGATCAATTCTCGACGCTGTCGAAGCCGGCCTGAATCTGCCCGAGGGTGCGCTCGAGATGTCGCGGCACGTGCTCGATCGCTACGGCAATATGTCGTCCGCGACCCTCATGTTCGTGCTCGAAAGGCTGATGGAAGGGCCCTCGGTGGAAAATGGGGTTGCGCTTGCCTTTGGGCCGGGCGTGGCGGCGGAGGGCTTCCGGTTCCGGAGCGCGGCATGACGTCGCTGACCGCGCGCGCGATCGCCGATGAGCAGATGGATGCGCCGGATCTGCCTGCCGAAACCTATCGGCAGGTGCTGGCCGACCTCGCCAAGGTCAACCGCGCGACATTTTCGGCACGACTGACGCTGGCGTTCCTAAAGCGGGCGCTGGGCGACCGCCGCCGGTTCAAGCTGCTGGACGTGGGCTTTGGCCAGGGCGACATGCTGAGGGCGATCGCGCGCTGGGCCGAAGGGCGGGGGGTCGTGGCGGATCTGGTGGGCGTAGACCTCAATCCCAATAGCGAGATCATGGCGCGCGAGGCGACCGATCCCGCCTCGCCGATCCGCTATCTGACCGGAGACTATCGCGATCGGGCGGGGGAAGGCTGGGATTTCGTTGTCAGCAGCCTGGTTGCGCATCACATGACGCCGCCGGAGCTGGACGCGTTCCTCCGCTTCATGGAGCGCGAGTCTGGGATCGGCTGGATGGTCAACGATCTGCATCGCCATTGGCTTGCCTATCATGGCTTCCCGTGGCTGGCGCGATTGGCGGGCTGGCACAGGATCGTGCGCGAAGACGGGCAGCTTTCGATTGCCCGGTCCTTCCGCCGGGCGGACTGGCGTGGCTTGCTTGAAAAGGCGGGAGTCGATCGCAGCGGCGCGAAAGTCGTCGGCCGCTTCCCGTTCAGATTATGCGTCGAACGGATCCGTTGATCGTCGGCGGCGGCCCGGCGGGTGCCATGGCCGCTATGGCGTTGGCGCGCCAGGGCGCCCGGCCGCACTTGTTTGAACGTTCCAGCGAAAGCCATGATGTCGTTTGCGGCGGCTTTTTGGGATGGGACGCGCTGGCCTTGCTTGAAGAAGCGGGGATCGATGCCTTCGCGCTCGGCGCGCATTCAGTGACGAAGCTTCATCTCGTCGCTGGTGTTCGCGCCGCTGTGGTGGAGCTGCCCGCGATAGCGGCGGGGCTTTCGCGGCGTGCGCTCGACGCGGCATTGCTTGAGCACGCGGCGCGGCGCGGCGCCGTGATCATGCGCGGCATGGCCGCGAAGGCGGTCGAACCGGAACGACGCCAGGTCCTGTTCGCCGATGGCTATACCGCGCGCCCATCCGCCTTGTTTCTTGCCACCGGCAAATATGAGCTGCGCGGGACGCCGCGCGAAGCGGATATGCCGGACGATCCGCCGGTCGGCATCCGTGTGCGGCTGGACGCGACGCCAGCGCTGCGCCGCGCGCTTCGTTCCCGGATCGAGCTCATCCTGTTCGATCGCGGTTATGCCGGGCTCGTGTTGCAGGAGGATGGCTCCGCCAACCTCTGCCTGACGGTCGCCAAGTCGCGGCTGGCCCGCGTGGAAGGAAGCAGGGAAAGGCTGCTGCGGGAATTGGCCCAGGAAGCGCCATTGCTGGCGCAACGGATTGGAGAGGCATCCTCGCTGACCGCTTGGGCCTCGGTCGCGCGCATTCCCTATGGCTGGAAAACGGGCGCGACGCTGCCGGGGCTGTTCAGGCTCGGAGATCAGGCGGCGGTGATTGCCTCGCTCGCGGGAGATGGCGTCGCGATCGCGCTGGCCAGCGGCGCGCTTGCAGCGCGCGCCTTTCTCAGCGACGGACCGGGAGCAGCCCCCCTGTACCAACGCGATTTTGCGCGGCGCGCGGCGCGGCCGCTATGGGTGGGCGAGCGGCTGCGGACGATGGCCGAACGCCAAGGGCTGGCAGCCGCCGCGGTCGCTGTCATGACCCTGTTCCCCGGCGCCGCGCGGGTGGCCTCGCGCGCCGTGCGCATCGGGGCATATTGAAGTCGTCATAAAACCACTCCACATTGCCGATCATGGAAAAGCTCGACCTTCCCGAAAACGAATGGCGCAAGCGGCTGAGTCCCGAGCAGTACCATGTGCTGCGCGAAGCCGGCACGGAGCGAGCATTCACCGGCCGCTACTGGAACAATCATGAGAACGGCGTCTATCGCTGCGCGGGCTGCGGCGAACCTTTGTTCGAAAGCAACGCGAAGTTCGATTCGGGCACGGGCTGGCCAAGCTTCACGAAGCCGATGAGCGACGATGCCGTCACCGAGCATCGCGACATGAGCCACGGCATGATTCGCACCGAGGCCCGCTGTGCAAAATGTGACGGCCATCTCGGTCATGTCTTTCCCGACGGGCCGGGCCCCGAGGGGCTGCGCTACTGCATGAATTCGGCTTCGCTCGAGTTCAAGCCCGGCGAGAAGGACTGACACGCCTCAGCGCTCCCCGCTTGTGAGCGGCCTCGATTATCGTTAATCGGGCCGCCGACACATGGCCGCATCCAAACCTTCACGCTCGCGGCGAGGCCGCCGCTGGGCGATCACTCTCCTCAAACTCGTGCTTTTCGGCTTCATCGCTCTTTTGGGCGCTCTCCTGATTGCGGTGTTCATCACCCGCGCCTCGCTGCCGGATTATAATTCGCTCAAATCCTCGCCCAACGGGCAGATGGTGCGCGTTCATGCCGCCGACGGCACCGTGATCGTATCGCTTGGCCCGAGCTACGGCGAATGGGTGCCTTATGATCGCATCCCCCAGAATATGATCGACGCGATGGTTTCGGTGGAGGACCGGCGCTTCTACATGCATCCGGGCATCGATCCGATCGGCATTGCGCGCTCGACCTGGGTCCGCGTTCAGCGCGGGCATTGGGCGCAGGGCGGATCGACCATCACCCAGCAGATCGCCCGCAATATCTTTCTCACCAACACCCGCACCTTTGGCCGCAAATTCCGCGAGATGATCCTCGCGATGGCGATGGAACGGAAATTCTCGAAGCGGGAGATCCTCGAGCTTTATCTCAACCGGGTCTATTTTGGCGGCGGCGCCTATGGCATCGATGCCGCCTCGCGCCGCTTCTTCGGGCACCCGGCCGACAAGCTTTCGCTGGAAGAGGCGGCGATCATCGCGGGTCTCGTCAAGGCTCCGTCCAACTATTCCCCGACCGCCGACGCCAAGGCCGCGATCGATCGTGCTAAGACCGTGATCCAAACCATGCGCGAGGCGGGCAAGATCAGCGCCTCCGAAGCCGCGCGTGCGGATCCCGCGGCGGTCAAGCTGGCGCCCGAGCCGAAGCAGAACAGCGTTCGCTATTTCACCGATTGGGCCTTGGCGCAGCTCGATGAGATGATCGATGAAACTGGCGAGCCCATCGATGTGTGGACGACGCTCGATCTCGGCATGCAGCGTGCCGCCGATGCTGCCATCCGCGCCGATGCTCCGCCCGGAGCACAGGCAGCGTTGGTTTCGCTGGATCGCGACGGCGCGGTACGCGCCATGGTCGGCGGCAAGGATTATGTCTCGTCGATCTACAATCGCGCCACGCAGGCGGTGCGTCAGCCTGGCTCCTCGTTCAAGCTGTTCGTCTATCTGGCGGCACTTGAGGCGGGGGTGAAGCCGGGTGACAGCGTCATCGACGAGCCAGTGACCGTCGACGGCTGGAGCCCGCGCAACAGCAATGGCCGCTTCGCCGGGCCGATCGACATTCGCACCGCCTTTGCCTTCTCGATCAATACGGTTGCGGCCAAGCTCGGTCTTCAGGTCGGCTTCCCCACGGTGGCCGACATGGCGCGGCGTTTCGGCATTACCACGCCGGTCGATACGCATCCCTCGATGGTACTCGGAACGTCGGACGTTCGCCTGCTCGACATGACGCGTGCCTTCGCATCCGTGAATGCGAAGGGCATCGCGGTGGTGCCTTATGGCATCCTCAAAGTGACGGGCCCGGGCGCCAAGACGCTGTACGAGCATCAGGTGGACGATTCGCGCGTGCTGGTCGCGCCGTGGGTCGCGGCCGAGATGACCGATCTGCTACAGACGGCGGTCAGCACTGGCACGGGGCGCGCGGCGCAGATCGGGCGGCCGGTCGCCGGCAAAACCGGCACGACGTCGTCGAACAAGGACGGCTGGTTCCTCGGTTTCTCGAGCGGGCTCACGACCGGAGTCTGGATGGGCCGCGACGATGCCCGCCCCATTCCTGGACTGGCGGGCGGCCATGCCCCCGCCCAGGCATTTCACGATTTCATGATCAAGGCTGTCGCCAACCGCCCGGTCGAGCAGTTCGAAACCCAGGTGACGCTGCCTGACTGGCAGCTCGAACCCGATGATGAAGCCTATTACACCAATTCCGCTGACCAGGCGCCGCCACCGATGGTGGATGAGAACGGCTTACCCTTGGAGCAGCCGGAATATCAGGACGCGCAGCCGGACAGCACGGCCCCCGATCCCGACCAGCCGCAGGACAGGCAGAAGCTCGACCAGCAATGGATCGATGGTGTGCTTGGCCGCGGCAACCGCCGCCCGCCGCCCGACAATCGCCCAAATCCCTGATCAGGCGCCGGCGAGCGCGTCCTTCATCCAGTCAGGCACCAACGCGTCGCCCGGCGCGCTGACGTTGCGCCGTTCGAAGCTCCCGTCCGGGAGCCGCATCAGCCGGCGGTTGACCTTCTGGCGATAGTTCATACGCGCCGTATTTTCCTGGCCGACATAGCAGCCCTTGGTGAAGCTGACGCCGTTGAGCAGATCGGCATTGCATTCGAGCCAGAGATATTTGTCCGAACCCAAGTCCTCGATACCTTCGGCCACGCCCAAGGATCTGCGGTGATCGTGCCAGCCAGCGGCGGGTTGGTCCGGCGCGGCAATCCAGCGATGGCCTAAAGCAGCGAGGCGTGGGTCCGCGGCGCCCTTGCTATCGTCAAGCGACCAGTGGACCGCCAAACTATCCTCGCGCGCGATCGCAATGGGGCGGCGCAGCCGGTAGAGCGTCAGCCTGCGTATCAAGCCCTCGGCCTGATCTGCCTCGCAATCGATCAGCAGGTCATCGCCGTCGGCCCACAGGATGAAATCGAACAGCGTCTTGCCCTGCGGCGTCAGCAAACCGGCCCATACGGGCAGCGGATTGTTCACGTCATTGGTGACGAGGCCTTGCAGGAAGCCGCGCACGTCAGCGCCCGAGAGACGGATGAGTGCGCGATCGATTAGGGTGGTGCCGCTCATTTGATCGAGTTAGTCCGCCATCCCCCTCCCTTCAAGGGAGGGGCGTAGGGGGTGGGTAAGACCCGCGCTTGGCTCGATGCCAAGTGGGGGCTTTCGGCGATCGTTGTCGCGCTATAAAGCGACAGTCGGGCGTTGAGCCCGACTATCGCTCACCCACCCCCTGCCCCTCCCTTGAAGGGAGGGGGGAGACCAAACATGCCCAGCTTCGACATGATCCTGAAAAATGGCACGGTTTGGACTCCCGGCGGTCCTGCCGAAGCCGATGTCGGCGTTCGTGACGGAAAGATCGTCGAAATCGGCGTCAAAGGCGATGCAGCGGAAGCGATCGATTGCACCGGCCTCACCGTCCTGCCCGGCGTGATCGATACGCAGGTGCATTTCCGCGAGCCCGGTCTGGAGGCGAAGGAAGATCTCGAATCGGGCAGCCGCGCCGCCGTGCTAGGCGGTGTGACGGCGGTTTTCGAAATGCCGAACACCAATCCGAACACCGATTCCGCCGATGCGCTCAATGACAAGCTTCGCCGCGCCGACGGGCGAATGTGGTGCGATCATGCCTTCTATATCGGCGCGACCAATGAGAATGCCGAACAGCTTGCGGAGCTGGAGCGTCTGCCCGGAGCAGCCGGCGTGAAGATCTTCATGGGGGCTTCGACCGGCAATCTCCTGGTGTCGGACGATGCGACGCTTGCGCGGGTGCTGGCGTCAGGCAAGCGGCGAGTGGCTGTGCATGCCGAGGACGAAGCGCGGATGCAGTCGCGGCTTGGCGAGCGGGTGGAAGGCGATCCTGCTTCCCATCCGGTCTGGCGCGACGACGAAAGCGCCATGCTTGCGACGAGGCGCATCCTCAAGCTCGCGCGTGGGGCCGGGCGGCGGGTGCATATCTTGCACGTCACCACGCCGGCTGAGCTTGAGCTGATTGCACGGCATAAGGACATCGCCACCTGCGAGGTGACGCCCCAGCATCTCACGCTCGCCGGCGAGGAGGCTTATCCCCGGCTCGGCACCTTCGCGCAGATGAACCCGCCGATCCGCTCCGGCGCGCATCGCGAGGGTTTGTGGTACTGGCTCAACCAGGGCGTGCCGGACGTGATCGGATCGGATCATGCGCCGCACACGCGGGACGAAAAGGCCCGTGTCTATCCCGCCAGCCCCAGCGGCATGCCCGGCGTGCAGACCTTGCTCCCGCTGCTGCTTGACCATGTCGCCAAGGGGCGCATGAGCCTGCAACGGCTGGTGGCCCTTACCTCGGCCGGGGCGCAGCGCGTGTTCGGTCTCGTCACAAAGGGGCGGATCGCGGCGGGCTATGACGCCGATTTTTCGATCGTGGATCTGAAGGCGCAATGGACGGTGGAGGAGAGCTGGCTCGCCTCGCGGTGCGGCTGGTCGCCGTTCACAGGCATGGCGCTGACTGGCCGGCCGATCGGGACGATCATCCGCGGCCAAAAAGTGATGTGGGAGGGAAGCCTGGCCAACCGCGCGATCGGGGCCCCGGTGCGGTTCGAAAGCACCGCTTTTGGCTAAGCACTGCCAGTAGCGCCGATTGCGCCGGCATCCTAAGAACATCCGATGACGGACCGTTCCAGTATTCCTATCAATCGAAGATCGCTGCTGATCGGCGGCGGGGCCGGGGTCGGGCTGCTGCTCGCCTGGGCGGTATGGCCGCGCAGCTACCGGCCCAATCTCAACGTCACGCCGGGGCAGGTTGTCTTCAATGCGTTCCTCAAGATCGGCAGCGACGGGCAAGTGGCGATCATCGTGCCGCAGGCCGAGATGGGCCAAGGCGTCTACACGTCGCTGCCGCAGATTCTGGCGGACGAGCTGGGCGCGGATTGGCGCACCGTCAGCGTGGAGCCTGCGCCGATCAATCCGCTCTACGCCAATGATTTCCTAATCACCGAGAACCAGCAGGCGCTGCCGGGTTGGCTCCAGCAGGCTGGCACCTGGGCGATGCGCGAATTCGCGATCCGCAACGCGGTCATGCTGACCGGCGGCTCCAGCTCCACTCGCGGTTTCGAACAGCGCTATCGGGAAGCTGGCGCAGCAGCGCGTGCGTTGCTGTGCAAAGCGGCCGGGGCCCGTTGGGGCGCAGATTGGCGGGCCTGCGATACGGCTGATGGCTTCGTTACGCGTGGCGATGACAAGCTGCGCTTCGCCGATGTCGCCGCCGAGGCCGCGGGCCTCAAGCTGCCATCGGATATCACGCTGCGCAATCCAGGGGCCGGCGGCATTTCCGGTAAATCCGTGCCGCGGCTTGATCTTCCTTCGAAGGTCGATGGCTCCGCCCAGTTCGCCGCCGACATTCGCTTGCCGGGAATGGTCTACGCCTCCGTCCGCCACGGGCCGTTGGGCGATACAAGGCTGCTCAGTGCGGACAAAGCGCAGGCGGACAAGGTTCCCGGCGTGATCGCAGTTGTGACCAATCCGAAGTGGGTGGCGGCGGTGGCCACGAACTGGTGGGCGGCGGATCGCGCGTTGGATGCGCTTGCGCCGAAGTTCCGGACGGTAGGCGGCTTTCCTGACGATGCGTCGATCGAGGCCGCGCTTGAGAACGCGCTTAACAAGGATGAGGGCAAGCGCTTTTTCGTTCAGGGCGATCCCGATGCTGCGCTCAAGGGCGATGTGATCTCGGCCGAATATAGCGTGCCGCTCGCCGCGCATGCCGCCATCGAGCCGCTGACGGCGACGGCCCGTCTCGATGGCGATCGCCTGGAAGTGTGGATGCCGACCCAGGCGATCACCTTCTCGCGCGGAGCCGTCGCGCGGGCAGCGGGCATGAGCGAGGATGCCGTCACCATCTATCCGATGCTGATCGGCGGCGGCTTCGGCCGGAAGGTCGCCAATGATGCAGCCGAAATTGCCGCCATCTTGGCGATCAAGACCAAGCGGCCGGTGCAGCTCACTTGGTCCCGTGCCGAGGAGACGATGCACGATGAGTATAGGCCGCCGGCGATTGGCCGGATGAAGGCGAAGCTCGGCGCGAACGGCAGGCCCGCCGCATGGTCCGCCACAATCGCGGCCCCCTCGACAGGTGCCGAGCAATTGGCCCGGCTCATGCCCAATTTTCCGGTGCATGCGGACAAACCCGAGGCGGGCGCTGTCGAGGGCGCGATCCCAAGCTACGGCATCCCTGCGGTGGCGGTTGCGCACTGCGCCGCTGCTATCGGCGTGCCAACCGGCGCCTGGCGCTCGGTCGCGCATAGCTATACTGCCTTCTTCAGCGAATGCTTTATCGACGAGCTGGCCGAAGCCGCGAGCCTCGATCCTTTTTCATACCGCATGCAGCTGCTTGGCGGAGCACCGCGGCTCGCGCGATGCCTGACGACCGTCACGACGCTGGGCAATTGGCAGGGCGGCGTACCGGGCAGCGGCCAAGGCCTCGCGGCGCATAGTTGCTTCGGATCGCATGTTGCCATGTTAGCGGAACTGCATGTCGAGGATGGCCAAAGGATCATGCTCGATCGGATCGTCGCGGTCGTCGATTGCGGCCGGGTGATCCATCCGGATATCGTGCGGCAGCAGATCGAAGGCGGAATCATCTGGGGTATTGCGGGTGCGCTCGGCGAAGCGATCAGCATCGAGCGTGGCTTGACGACGGCGCGCAACTTTGACGGGCTGCGTCTTCCCGTTCTCACCACGACGCCCGAGATTCTCGTCGAGCTTATTGAAAATCACGAAGCGCCGGGCGGCGTTGGCGAGATCGCCGTGCCCCCGGTCGCTCCGGCCATCGCCAATGCCCTTTTCGCTGCCACGGGAACGCGCGCCCGCGCCTTGCCGCTTCGCCCGAGCTGAGATGACGCGCGAGGACCATCCGGAGATCCCGCCGGCGCGCATCGGTGTGCTGCTGATCAATCTGGGAACGCCCGAAGCACCGACACCGGCGGCGGTGAAACGCTATCTGGCCGAATTCCTGTCGGACAGGCGGGTGGTCGAGCTTCCGCCGATCCTCTGGCAGCCGATCTTGCGCGGGATCATCCTCAATACGCGGCCCCGCAAGTCCGCGCACGCATACCGCCAGGTCTGGACCAATGAAGGCTCGCCGCTGGCCGTGATCGCACGGGCGCAGACCAAGGCGCTGGCGGAAAGCCTGGGGGGGCAGGCCATCGTCGATATGGCGATGCGCTATGGCGCGCCCTCAATTGGCGAAAAGCTGGAACATTTGAAGGCGGCGGGGTGCGACCGGATTTTGATTGCGCCGCTTTATCCGCAGTATAGCGCCGCCACCACGGCCACGGCGATGGACGCCGTGGGCGCGGCACTGGCGCGGATGCGCTGGCAACCGGCGCTTCGCACCTTGCCGCCTTATTATGACGATCCCGCCTATATCGGCGCACTGGCCGAAGATGTCCGGGCCAGCGTCGGTGCGCTCGATTTCACGCCCCAGCTCCTTCTTGCGTCCTTTCACGGCATGCCGCAGCGGACATTGGCGCTCGGCGATCCCTATCATTGCCAATGCCAGAAAACAGCGCGGCTGCTGGGCGAGGCCTTGGATCTGCCGCTCCGGATCAGCTTTCAATCCCGCTTCGGGCGGGCGAAATGGCTTGAACCCGCGACCGAGGCAGTGCTCGCTTCGCTTCCCGCCGAAGGCATCACTTCCATCGCGGTAACGGCCCCCGGCTTTTCAGCGGATTGCCTGGAAACGCTGGAAGAAATCGCAATGCGCGGACGCGAAACTTTTCTTCAGGCTGGCGGCAGGCATTTCGCATATTTGAGCTGTCTCAATGCCAGCGTTCCCGGCATCACCATGTTAACGGCACTGGTGCGGCGCGAGCTTGCGGGCTGGCTGACCTGTGCCTAGTAAATAGATACCCGCAACCAGAAGGGGGAGGACCATGGCCAGAGTAGCGATCGTAACAGGTGGAACCCGGGGCATCGGCGAAGCGATCAGTATCGCCTTGAAGAATGCGGGCATGGCCGTTGCCGCCAATTACGCCGGCAATGACGAGCGCGCCCGCGATTTCAGCGAGCGAACCGGAATCGCCGCCTATAAGTGGGACGTGGCCAATTATGATGACTGCCAACAGGGCGTAGCCAAGGTCGCAGGCGAGCTCGGGGCGATCGATGTGCTCGTCAACAATGCTGGCATCACCCGCGACGGCACCCTGCTCAGGATGAGCTGGCAGGAATGGAAGGACGTCATCGACACCAATCTCGGAGGCTGTTTCAACATGGCCAAGGCGACTTTTCCCAACATGCGTGAGCGGGGCTGGGGCCGGATCGTCAACATCGGCTCGGTCAACGGTCAGGCCGGTCAATATGGCCAGGTCAACTATGCCGCCGCGAAATCGGGCATACATGGCTTCACCAAGGCGCTGGCGCAGGAAGGCGCGAAGTTCGGCGTGACGGTCAATGCGATCGCGCCCGGCTATATCGATACGGACATGGTGGCCGCCGTTCCCCAGGATGTGCTTGGTAAGATCATCGCCAAAATCCCGGTCGGACGTCTCGGCCATGCCGAAGAGATCGCCCGCGGCGTCGCATTTCTGTGCAGCGAGGATGCCGGGTTCATCACCGGATCGACCTTGTCGATCAACGGCGGTCAGCACATGTACTGAGCTGGCATGGCCGGCCCGATCAAGCGTTCGGTGATGATCGCCGGCCATTCCACTTCGGTCAGCCTCGAGGCGATATTCTGGCAGGCGCTCGAACAGGCGGCCGCGGAAGAAAAAATCCCGTTGAACGCGCTTGTCGCCCGTATCGATGCAGCGCGCGTGGCCTCTCCCGAGCACCATAATCTCGCCAGTGCGCTCCGTGTCTGGCTGTTCAAGCGCACCATTCGTGAGAACGACTCTCATTAACAATTGACTCTGCGAACGCGTCGCAATAGCTGATCCCGTCGAAAGGGGATCAATTGTGTCGCAGGTCGGAATGACAAAAGAAGGTGCCGGCGCGTTCATTGCGCTTGGCTGCGTGGGTTTCCTGGTTTCAGCTCCCGTCGCTGCGCAGGAGCCGGCGGCCAGCCCATCGCCGAAGCTCGGCGGCGTTACCGTCACCAGCACAGCGATCGATGACGAGGCCTATCATGCGGAAGCTACGGGCCCCAAAGCGGTCGCACCGCTAATCGATACCCCGCGCTCGATCGTGGTGGTCCCCAAGGAAGTGATCAAGGAAACGGGCGCAGCGACGCTTGTCGAGGCGTTGCGCACCGTTCCAGGCATTACCTTCGGTGCAGCCGAGGGCGGAAATCCGATCGGCGACCGGCCCTTCATTCGTGGGTTCGACAGCCAGGGCTCGACCTTTGTCGATGGCGTGCGCGACATCAGCGCGCAATCGCGCGAAATCTTTGCGGTCGAGCAGATCCAGGTGGTTCGCGGCTCGGATTCGACCTTGAGCGGACGCGGCAGCGCGGGCGGATCGCTCAATATCATCACGAAGCTGCCGGAGGATGGTGATTTCGTTTCGGGCTCGGCAAGCTACGGAACTGCCGATTACAAGCGGCTCACGGGCGATGTGAATTACAAGATCGGAGACATGGTCGGCGTTCGCCTGAACGCAATGTGGCACGATCAGGATGTCGCCGGGCGCGATGCGATCTTCCAGAAGCGTTGGGGCGTGGCTCCCTCGTTGACCATCGGCCTGGGGACGCCGACGCAGCTCACTTTTGCCTATTATCACCTCCACACCAATGAGCTGCCCGACAGTGGCTTTCCCTATCTCTACACCTGCACCGCCACCATCTGTAACGCGCCCGCCGGCTTCACGCTTTCCGAGCCTGCGGTCGGCACGGTCACGACCGCGAGCGGCGTCACCGGCCATGTCCCCCGCAGCGCCTTTTATGGCCTCAAGGAACGTGATTTCCGGCACAGCAACAGCGATCAGGCCACGATGCGGTTCGAGCATGATTTCGGAAGCGTGAAGATCCGCAACACCGCACGCTTCAGCCATAATGACCAAGCCTATATCTACACCCAGCCCGACGACCAGCAGGGCAATGTCTTCGGCAATCCGCTTAACCCGATTGCGCAGCCAGGCGGGCAGGTCTGGCGGCGCGCGAACACGCGCTATGGCTATGTCGAGAGCATCGTGAACCAGACCGATCTTTACGGCACGTTCAAGACCGGCGGCATCAAGCATGATTTCTCAATCGGGGCCGAGCTTTCCCTCGAGAAGGCACGCCGGGGCACCTTCGTGACGCGCGGCTTTGTCGGCTCGACCGGCAATGAGCAGCTTTCGACGGGAGCGACCTCAGCCCTGCGATGCGCTCCCGCGCAGCTCGCGCGGTTCAATTGCACGAACCTGTTCAGCCCCACTCCGAACGATCCGTGGGTGAATTACACCAACGATGCGTCCACCATCGCCGCACCGATCGCGAAGAGCCTTGCGATCGCCGAAACGCAAAATGACGATAACACTCAATCTCTTTATGCCTATGATTCGATCACAGTTTCGGATGCGATCATCGTCAATCTGGGCATTCGATGGGATAGCTTCACATCGAAGGTGAAGCCGGGGCAGCCTGTAGCAGCCGCGAACAGTTTCTCGCTCAAACGTTCCGACGACATCTTCAATTATCAGGCGGGCGTGATTTTCAAGCCGACCGCGCAGACGAGCCTCTATGCCGTCTACGCGACTTCGGCGACGCCGCCTAACAGCCTGATCGGGGAGGGATTGGAAACCAACAGCTTGGGCACCACCGGCGGTACTGCCGCGATCGATCTCCTGAACTCGCTCAAGGTGGAGCGGACAAAATCCTACGAGGTTGGCGGCAAGGCCGATCTGCTCCACGAAGCGCTGTCGCTCAATATCGCACTGTTCCAGACGGAAACCAAAAATGCCCGCGCAACGAGCGATTCAAATACCGTGGCCTTCATCGGTGAGCGGCGCGTGCGCGGATTCGAGTTTGGCTTCAACGGGAGCCTCACGCCCGAATGGAATATCTTCGGCGGCTATACCTATCTTGATGCCAAGATCATCGACGCCGGATTTACGGCGCTCACAGCAGCCGCCGTGCCGGGGCAGGCGGCCAAGACGGTGCTGGTTCCGTCGGCACTCAACGGCCGCCCCTTCCCCCAGACGGCTAAGCACAGCTTCACCGTCTGGACCGACTATAAATTCCCGTTCGGGCTCTCGCTTGGCGGGGGGGCCTTCTATTCGAGCCGAGTCTACGGCAATTTTAGTGACAACCGCTCGGCCATCCAGAATGCCGGCGGCACCGTCACCGTTATTCCGGCCACCAAGGTGATCGGGCGTTCGGTCCCCGGATATTGGCGGCTCGATGCGCGAATCGGCTACCGGATCAATGAAAATCTCGAACTTTCGGCCAATATCCAGAACCTGACCGACAAGACCTATTTCAACCAGGTCTACACCAATCATTATGCCGCGATCGCGCCCGGTCGTTCGGCGTTCGCCACGCTCACTGTCAAATATTAGCTGCATGAGCGCGCGATGGCCGAACTGACGATCGACGCGATCCACGCAATGGACGCGGACGAGGTGCAGCGCCGCCTCACCGCCCCGCCCGACGAGTGTGCCCAATTCGTCAGGATCGCGGCCGAGGCGGGAATCGCAGAGGCGCAGGCGGTCTATGCGCAAATGCTGCTGGATGGGATCGGCGTCGAGAAAGACATGTTGAGCGCTCTTTCATGGTTCCAGCGTGCAGCGGCGCAGGATCATGCGATGGCAATCAATATGGTCGGCCGCTTTCATGATCTTGGCTGGGGAATTCCGGTCGACAAGGTTCAGGCGGTTCACTGGTATAAGGAAGCAGCCGAGCGCGGGCTTCATTGGGGCATGTATAATTTTGCGACGCTCCTGGCGCTCGGCGAGGGGACTCAACAGAATAGACCATTTGCTCTCACCTGGTTTCGCCGCGCCGCTGCGCTGGGCAACGCCAAAGCCATGAACTTCGTTGGCAGCTTCTACGAGGATGGCTGGGTGGTTCAGCAGGATCTGGCGGAGGCGGCGCGCCATTATGCGCGAGCGGCGGAAGGCGGCGATTTTCGCGGACAATTCAATCATGCGCGAATGCTGATCCGGTCCGGCGAAATGGAAAAGGCGCTTGCCTGGCTGAACCGCATTCCCGAAACCGCCACGCCGAGATTTCTCGGGCAGGTGGCGGATTGGCTTGAGCAGCAAGGCGATCCGCGTTTCCGGCAAATCATACAGCTATTCAGAAATGCGATTGCTTCGCATTAGTGTTCGCAGTAGGGCCCCATCAGAGGTTGCCGAATGTATCTGGTGCAAAACTGGGAAACGAAGGATAGGGCGGAACGACACCTCTCGTTAACGGCATTGCCCGAACCCGTTCGCTCGGCCGCTGAAGTTCCAAGCCGGTTCGGCGCGCGCGAGCGCCCGAACTGGTTCTCGTTGGGGCTGATCGTTGCCGCGCATGCCGCCGCGCTGATCGCGTTCATCAAGCTCGACGTGATCGAGTTGCCCAAGGACAAGCCCCAACCGCTCGTCGTCGAACTGATCAATCTGACGCAGCCGCCAGCGGCCGAGCGCGAGGAAACGCCCAAGCAACACATGCGCGAGGATGTTCAGTCGCCGGTCGTCACCGCACCGCCGCCGGTCCTGCAGATCCCGAACCCGCCGGCGTCCCCGGTCACGGTACGCCCGGTCGAGCAGCCCGCGCCGCCGGCGCCCGCGGCTCCGCCTCAAGGCGCCCCCGCAGGTCCGGTAAGTGTCGGCGATATCGCTTCCCAGGCGATATCGATACGCCCGCCGCGCTACCCGATGGAATCGCGCCGCCGGCGTGAGCAGGGCACGGTGGAGCTTCATGTGACGGTCGCGCCCGACGGCACCGTGCGCGCCATCGAAATCGGCCAGAGCAGCGGCTTTTCCCGTCTGGACGAAGCAGCGCTCGATGCCGTGCGGCATTGGCGCTGGACGCCAGTCATTCGAAACGGGATCGCCGTGGCCGTATCGGGGATCGTCTCGATCCCGTTCGTGCTGCAGGGCTAACCAAGCTTCGTGATGATCGTCATTCCCGATGTGCTCGATGCGGCAGCCGTGGAACGATTGCTGCATCTCATCACCAGCGCTGAATGGGCCGACGGCAACGCCACTTCGGGCCATCAATCAGCGCTCGCCAAACGCAATCGCCAGTTGCCGGAACAGAGTGCGGCCGCGCAGCAGGCGGGCGCGATGGTGCTCGACGCATTGGCCAAATCGGCAACATTCATCGCAGCGGCGCTACCGCTCAAAATCTATCCGCCCTTGTTCAATCGTTATGGGGTTGGCGACGGCTTTGGCACCCATGTCGATGGTGCCATCCGCATTCGTGCGGGCAGCGATTTTCGCATCCGGAGCGACCTTTCGGCCACGCTCTTTCTGAGCGATCCCGACAGCTATGATGGCGGCGAACTCAGCGTCGAGCATGGCTTTGGCGTCGAGGCGGTAAAGCTTCCCGCGGGGCATATGCTGCTCTATCCCGCATCAAGCCTGCACCATGTTGCGCCGGTGACGCGAGGGGAGCGCATCGCCTCCTTTTTCTGGATTCAAAGCATGGTGCGGGACAATGAGGCGCGGCAGACGCTGTTCAGCCTCGATAATAGCATCCAATCGCTCGCCACCAGCCGGGGGCACGACGATCGCGACGTGATCAGCCTGACCGGCATCTACCACAACCTCCTTCGGCGCTGGGCCGACTGCTGATCGCAAAGACCGTCATGGCTGCGTCGAAAACCCTGAAGCTGCGCCGGATCTGGCTCCAGATTCACAAGTGGATCGGCATTCTCCTCACGGTGCTGTTTATTCCGCTCGGTCTGAGCGGCTCCGCGCTCGTATGGGATGAGCAACTGGACGGGCTTCTCTATCCGCAACGCCATGTCGCGAGCGAGGGTCGTCCGCAGGATCTGCCGTCGCTCTATATCGAGAAGGCAAAGACGCAGCTCGGCCCTGACGATCGCATTGCATTGCTGCAGTTCGGTGCGGACGGGGCGCCGATCCTGATCGGAGCCGTCCGTGTGCCTGCCGCGGGCGCCGCCCCGCAAACAAGGCCGCTTCGCACGACCTTATGGATCAAGCGCGACACAGCGGACATACTGGACAAATCGGTTGGACAAAGCGGCATTCTCCGTCAGCTCCACATGATCCACGGCAGCCTGATGATCCCCGGCGTCGGGCGGCAGGTGGTCGGCTGGCTCGGCGTGGCGATGCTGATTTCCTCCCTTACCGGGCTGTGGCTGTGGTGGCCGACGGTGGGGCAGTGGACACGCGGGCTGCGCTGGCGGCGATCGCGCGACTTCGACACCAACGCGCATCATATGGTCGGCTTCTGGATTGCCGTGCCGCTAGGGATGTTGAGCCTCACCGGCGTGTGGATTTCCTTCCCGGCCACCTTCAACGCATTGAGCGGCGAGCTTGGGCGCGGCGGTAATCGCGAGGCGATGATGCGCGCATTGCCGCTGGCGAGCCCGCATCTGGCGGCGGACGATGTGCTGGCATCGGCGCGGGCCGCCGCGCGAGGCCAAACCCCGACCTCGATTGCATGGCCCACTGATCAGGCGCCGCGCTGGACGGTCAAGTTCAGCAACAAGATGGCATGGAGCGTCAACGATGCTTCCAGCGCGATCGCGCCGGACACCAACCCCTCGTTCGAAGAGGCTTATCCCGTGGCGAGCACGATGCGCCACATGCACGATGGTACGAGCATGGGAACGGTCTGGCGCGTCATCATCACGCTTGGCGGATTAGCGCCCGCCGTTCTGGGCATCACTGGCACTCTCATGTGGCTGAGAACGCGCAGATGGCGTGCACGCCCCGTTCAGCGGCGTCCTGAAGCGCGCACCGCCTGACCGTTCAACCGTTCCAAAGCTTCGCGCGATAACGCCCGAAACAGCGGGCGCCGCAATTAAGCCGGATCAGCGCGCCTTCGGCTATGGCGGTCGCTCGCGCCGGATCCTCGCTCACGGCAGGGTGGAGCACTTCGCAGTTCCAGTCCGCGCTATGCTTCACGTCTAGCACGGCGTGGAGGTCGAAATAGCGGCGCTCCTTGTCGCTAAGGCCGATCCGCCGCAATCCGGCTGCAACGCAGGCCGAGCGCCCCGGCGCGGTCAGTTCGATCACCCCCAGCGCGCCGACCGATTGCCAGGCATAGCGCCGCGATGTTGCCATGGCGGTCATCGCATTGGCCAGAGCGAGGCTTTCCCAAACGGTCGTTTCAATGGTGGGCGCGACGCCGAGCGTCTCCACGAGCGCATTCAGCATCAGGCCGTGCATGCCCTGCTGGTTGCCGCGGCCCATCTCATCCCAATAGTTGCGCGCAAGCTCGAGCTTGGGCTGCACCGGCATCTTGACCTGCGTATAGGCGACAAGATCGTCGAACCCTGCTTCTCCGGCGGCCTCCTGCTCGAAGAACCAGCGAAGTTCGGAGTCGTCGGCCTCTTCCGCGAGCCACGGAAAGAGCGGATCCCCTTGGCCCGGGCCGACCTCACGCAGCTTTTCAAACCAGGTAATGAAGGCATCGGCGTCCCGAGGCGCGCGCGCTGCTTCTTCGGTAATTTCCTCACGCAACTCTTCAATGAACGCGCCTTCGAGCCGCAGCATGCGCACATCGCGCTCCAGGTCTCGTTGCCATGTCGCCGTGGGCAGCGCGGGTTGCAGCCTTTCCCGGTTCCAATGCGCCAACCCCCGCTGGAAGCTATCGGTGAGGAACTGCGAGCCCCTGATATGTTGAGTTTTGAACGGAGAAGCCATGTTTTCCTCGAATTTTCCTATTGAAAGAAACAACCGATCGCCGCGGGACATGGTTGCTCCAGATGAGGAAATTAAAGTTTGTGGCCTCACGGAACCGGCGAGACCAAAGTTGATTTGCAACCCTGTAAGATGACTAAAACGCAAGACGATGCCCTGCTCACATTGATCGAGCTATTGCGGGATCGTGACTATCAATTCGTCACGCCGACGCCCGCAACGCATGCGCGGGTTATTGCCCGGTCGGGTCGTGGCGAGGCACACAGCCTGATCGATATGCTGGGCTGGAGCTTGCCTTTTCGCCCGGGATCGGTCGACCCGGCGGTCGAGCATGTTCTGGAACAAGCCGGGATGCTTCGGGAAGAGGATGACGGGCGGCGGCGCAGCCAGATCCGCGTGTCCAGCCTCTATGGCTGCCTGTTCTGCCATTCGGCCTTTCCCACCGAGGACAGCGACGCCGTATTTTTCGGCCCCGACAGCTATCGCTTTGCGGACCTGATTGTCAGCGAACTTTCCGATTGCCAGCTCGGCGCCGGGCAGCTGATCGCCGATATCGGCACGGGCGCCGGAGTGGGCGCCATCATCGCCAGCCGCATGTGCTCCGAAGCAGCCGTCGCCATGACCGATATCAATCCGCTGGCTTTGCGCTTTGCCGGAATCAACGCTGCCGCGGCGGGCGTCGAGCCCTTCGGCCTGCTGACCGACCGTCTCGAAGGGCTCGATGGCGCGATTGATCTCGCCATCGCCAATCCGCCCTATCTCAGCGACGATCAGGAACGGCTCTATCGCCATGGCGGGGGGCTGCATGGCGGCCAGGTGACGTGCGACATGGCCGAATTCATCCTGCCGCGACTGGCGGTGGAGGGGCGGCTGATCCTCTATTCGGGCAGCGCGATCGTGAATGGCGCCGATCGGCTGCGCGAGACATTGAACCGGCTCGCAGAAGACAATGGTTTCAAGCTGCGGTACCGGGAAATCGATCCGGACGTGTTCGGCGAGGAATTGGAGAAACCTGCCTATCGGGACATCGATCGCATCGCGGTGATCGCCGCCATATTCGAACGCCGCTAGGATGCGATTTCTCGGCGTCACCGAGACCTGCGATTTGGCTGCGCTCTATCTGCGGCTTCAAGACGAGGGGCATCAGGTCAGGGTGGCGATCAGCGAACCCGGTGCGCGCAGCACGCTCGCGGGCATGGTCGAGCAGGTTTCCGATTGGCGCGCCGAGCTTAAGTGGGTCCGGGAGGCCGAAGGCGAGGGCGTCATCCTGTTCGAAGCCGTTTCCGAAGGCTTTGGTGCGCTCCAGGACAAGCTGCGGGCCGACGGATTTCAGGTGATCGGCGGCAGTGCTCTCGGCGACAGGCTGGAGAATGACCGGGCTTATGCGCAGGCGCTGCTCGCCGAGCATGGCTTTCCCGCCGGCCATGTCCACGAATTTACCGACGCGCGGGAAGCAGACACCTTCGTCCAGCACCATCCCGGCCGTTACGTGCTCAAGTTCAGCGGACCGGACTTCGCGTCGAGCGACAACTATGTGGGCCGGCTGGAGGATGGGCGTGACGTGCGGGCGATACTGCGGCATCGCGCCCGCGCGGCGGCCAGATTCATCCTGATGGATTTTATCGACGGCGTTGAAATGGGGGTTGGCGCCTATTTCGACGGCGAACGCTTTCTGCGCCCAGCCTGCCTGGACTGGGAGCATAAGCGATTCTTCGCCGGAGATATGGGAGAGCTGACCGGCGAGATGGGTACGGTCGCGACGTTTCAGGACAGCGATGCCTTTTTCGGGCGCACGCTGGGCCTGCTGGAGCCGGTGTTCCGGGGCCGTGGTCATGTCGGCTATATCAACCTCAATACGATTGTGAACGCCGATGGGATCTGGCCGCTCGAATTCACCTGCCGATTCGGTTATCCGGGCTTCGCCGTCCTCTCGCCATTGCAGGCGACTTCCTGGAGCACATTGTTCAAGATCATGCTCGGGAGATCGCGCGCGCAATTCGAAGCGCTGCCGGGATTTTCGACCGGCATTGTGCTGACGACGCCGCCTTTTCCCTACACGCGCAAGGACGTGGATGAGCCCATCGGCCTGCCTATCATCATTGATGGCGCGCTTTCATCCGAGGATCGGCGGAACATCCATTATGGCGAGATCGGCTCGGAAGGCGGCGAGCTCGTCACGAGCGGCCTCTATGGCTGGACGATGGTCGTGACCGGCTGCGGAAGTTCGATCACGGAGGCCCGCGATCAAGCCTATGCCCGCGCCAAGCGCGTCTATATCCCGAATCAGCGCTATCGCCTCGATATCGGCGAGCGGCTGATCCGCTCGGATTGGGCTCAGCTCAAAAGCTGGGGTTATCTACCCTGATCAGGCAGCAGCGCGCGTATCGAATTCGAACCCGTTGAGGCGGACGCTGTCGCAGATGGTGCGATAGTCGGAGGTGAGCTCAGTGCCGGCCGGCAAATCATAGGCGGCGATATCATCGCCGAAAGCGATGCCCTTGGAGATGGTGTTGGGCGTATCCGAATGGTTGAAATGGCGGCCATTGTCGCCGCACAGCACCCAAAGGCCGGATTCGGCATGCCATGTCGAATAGACCCGAAGAAATTCGCGCATGCGCGGCGGCAGCTCGTCCAGCTCATGGTCGCTATAGACGCGGTCAATACGCGAATCGAACCGCCAGATCACATCGCCCTCTTTCACAGGCTCCAGCAAGAAGACGCCCGTCCCGTGGATCCGGCTTGCTCTCAATTCCGTATCGAACAGCAGCATTCATCGTTTCCTTCGGGCGCCGCCTGCACAGGCTGGACGCAATGCACCCGTCGGCGTCACAGCCTGCGCAAAACGTTCCACCCCCGCACGGAGTTCAATTGATGCGTGCTACGCGCTCGACGTGGCAAAAGCGCAGTAACCGGCGGGCATCCAGGGCGGACATCGCGCGTTGTCAAATCATGCCATCAAGCGTGATCAAATCCTTTGCCTATGATCCCGACAGGCGCACTCTGGCGGTCGAGTTCGTCTCGGGCCGGCGCTATCGCTATGACGACGTACCCGGACCTTTGGTGGAAGCGATGCGGCGGGCGCGATCCAAGGGCAAATTCTTCAACCGGCATGTCCGCGATCATTTCGCGACGACGGAAATCAATTAGGCAGCAAGGCGCTGCGCAGCGAGCGGGGATAATCCATCGAGGAACTGCTGAGCGCTGGCTCGCCAGCTAAAGCTCTGCCCATAGGATCGGCAGGCCGCGCGATCGAGTTGCAGCGTCCCGGCGATTGCGCGATGCAGGTCATCGTTCATGCAGCCTGTCGCTGGCGTCAGCACGTCGAGCGGACCCGGTACAGGATAGGCGGCAACCGGGGTGCCGCAAGCAAGCGCCTCGATCAGCACCAGGCCGAATGTATCGGTGCGGCTGGGGAAAACGAGTACATCGGCATGAGCATAGGCCGCCGCTAGCGCGCTGCCCGAAAGCGCGCCCAGGAACAGCGCGTCGGGAAATCGCCGCTTGAGGTTTTCCAACGCCGGTCCGTCCCCCACAACCACGCGCGTTCCGGGATGGCGAGCGGCGAGAAACGCCTCGATATTCTTCTCCACCGCCACGCGTCCAACATAAAGCTGGACGGGCCGGGGCAAATTGGTGAACGCCGCAGGCGCCGCGTGATCCGGATGGAAGCAGTCCAGATCGACGCCGCGCCCCCAATGGCGGACATGGGTGATGCCATGTGCCTCCAGCTCGTGCCGGATCGTCGGGGTGGAGGTGAGAACGGCAGCCGACGGCGCATGAAACCAGCGGATGAAGCGCCATGTCCAGCGCGCCGGAATGCCCGATCTTGACTGGATATAGCCCGGAAACTGCGTGTGATAGGCGGTAGTGAAGGCGAGGCCGTTGCGCACGCACCAGCGCCGCGCGGCGAGGCCGAGCGGCCCTTCGGTCGAGATGTGAAGAGCGTCAGCCCGTTCGGCTTCGATAAGCCGGCCGATCGTATCCGGCGCGGTGAGCGCGAGGCGGATCTCGGGATAGGTCGGGCAGGGCAGCGAACGAAAGCGATCGGGCGTGATCAGAGCCACGCAATGACCCATGGCTTCGATCTCGGCCTTGACCGATCGCAAGGTTCTTACGACGCCGTTGACCTGCGGTTCCCAGGCGTCACTGACGATGACGATCTTCAAGCAGCCAGTTTCCGCAGGCTCGGCAGGTTGCGCGCGGCGATCTCTTCGGCCCAGTGCAGCACTTCCATGCGGCCGTCGAAATACTCGACCAGCGCGGTGCAGCCTTCCACCCAGTCGCCGTCATTATAATATTCGATGCCGTCGAAATCGCGGATCTCGGCGGTATGGATATGGCCGCAGACAATCCCATCCACGCCGCGCGCACGGGCCTCGTGCGCTAACGCTTCTTCGTAGCGGGAGATGAACTCGACCGCGTTTTTCACCTTGTGCTTGGCATGCTTGGCGATCGACCAGAAGGGCAGGTCGAGCCGCCGCCGGATCGCGTTGATCGCGACGTTGAGGCGCAGCAGCAGGCCGTAGGCCGCATCGCCGAGGAAGGCGAGCCACTTGTGGCACATCACGACGGTGTCGAATTCATCCCCGTGAAGCACCAGCAGCTTGCGGCCGTCGGCGGTCTGGTGAATCGCCTTGCGGCGGATCTCGATGCCCCCGAAGGTCATGCCCGCAAACTGGCGAAACATCTCGTCGTGATTGCCGGGGATGTAGATCACGCGGGTTCCGCGCTTGGCGCGCTTCATCACCCGCCAGACGATGTCGTTGTGCAGTGCCGGCCAATACCAGCTCTTCTTGAGCCGCCAGCCATCGATGATGTCGCCGACGAGATACATTGCGTCGCTGTCAGTCGAGTCCAGAAAATCGATCAGCATCCGCGCGTTGCATCCGCGCGTGCCCAGGTGCACATCCGAAATCCAGATGGTGCGATAGCGACGCCGCTCGTCTTGCCGTTCAGGCAAGCTCGGCTCGGTGGGCACATAATCGAAGAACTCCTCGATCTCGGCCGGTTGGACGATTGCGTCCATGACGATCCCTTGCTTCCGTTGGTATCGCCCGATGGCTCTCGCAGATTTGTGTTACAGTTTGGCGTGATGCGCCGATCAGCCCACCCAGGGCTGCTGGCGAAACCATTTCGTGATGACATATTTGGTGCCGCGCCGCACCTTCATGCCCTGATGCAAGGTGGCGTGATTGGGCCGGCCATCGGGCAGCAGATTGTTCCAGCACAGCAGCTTGCCGGTCTCCGGCTGGACGATCTTCTCGATCGCCTTGAACCGCGTCGCGCCGCCCGCCTCGGATTCATTGAGGTAGATCATCGCTGTCCAGGTCCGCTGCCCGCTTCGCGTGCAATGCGCCTGATAATCAGCGCCTTCAGGTTCGAAATAGTCGGTATGCAGCTTGAATTCCTGCCCGGGCGCATAGCGTTGCCCCTGCATCGGCTCTCCTTTTTCGGGATCGATGGCGAGATAGGCTGCGATCCTGGCGTCAAGCTCGCGCGTCAGCGGGTGGGCGGAATCGAGATCGCAGGTCTCGCTGGTGCGGAACAACGGGTCGCCGATATCGTCGACGATCGTCGAAGGCCGTCGGCGCGCGTCGATCATGGCGCACATCGTTGCGCAGTCTTCCGGGCTGAGAAAGGCGCGCCTGATGAACAGATCCAGCTTGGCGCTCGGCACGCGTTGCGCGCCTTCGAAGGGCCGGGCGAAGCTTGTCATCGGCAGCCTCATAGCCGTCTGCCGGCGTGATGGCCACTGGCGGGCTAATGGCCGAGCAGCAGTGGCAC
>Ga0070685_10000298_pt1 | contig 31379 bp, 29 predicted proteins | sample KBSS13LmetaG_FD_65651 | JGI IMG/M metagenome (GOLD analysis project Ga0070685, IMG submission 65651) | Switchgrass rhizosphere microbial communities from Kellogg Biological Station, Michigan, USA - KBS S1-3L metaG | ecosystem: Host-associated > Plants > Roots > Rhizosphere ...
AGCAGGAGCAGCGGCACGACGAGGCGTTTCATGCGAGCGGCCTTTCTTGCCTTGGGGTTGGATCGAATGTGGGGCTAGAATCTTAGCATAGCGCCGGAAGCCCCGCCAGCGCAACGAATTGGTGCCTCACGCGGAGACGCGGAGACACGGAGAGGAACACCTGGCCTCTCTCCATGACTCCGCGTCTTTGCGTAGAGGTCTGCGGATCCCGTCAGAGGATGCCCTCGGCCTGCAGCCAGGCGCGCACGTCGCCCACGTCGACCTTCCCGTTGGCGTTCCCCTGCAGGTCCAGGAAGCGCGCCTGGTCGGCGGTCAGCGTGCCGGCGCCCAGGAGCTGGTCGAGCACGGCCGCCTCGGCGAGCTGCGGGCGCGTCACCTCCAGCCGCAGGTCGCGCGTGGCGAAGCCCCCGGCCTGCACCACGCTCACCGTGAAGCGGAAGCTCCCGTCTTCGGCCGGCACGCCGGTGAGCACGCCGTCGGCCGAGAGCGCCAGCCCCCGCGGCAGCTCTCCGGCGACCACCGTCCAGCTCCCGCCGGTGAGCCCCGGCGCCACCGGGACCGCGTAGGCCGTACCCATCACCCCCGGCGCCAGCACCGAGTCGATCGCCACCGGCAGCGTTCCGCCGGTGCTCACGCGCACGGTGTAGCCGGTGGCCGTCGCGGCCAGCACGCTCACCTGCACCCCGGTCGCGAGGTCGGTGAAGGTCTCGCCGGGGACCCAGATGGCCCCCGCGTCGTTGGGGTCGCCGTTGTCGTCGGCGTCCACCACCTTCGCCGGCGTGGCCCCGTCGTTCGGGTCCACGCGGTGGATCACCACTCCCTCGCCGGGGAGGCGCGTGGTCCCGTCGTACCCCGCGTAGCGGCGGGTCTCCAGGGTGTAGAAGGCGCCGCTGCCGCCGGGGATGGGGAGCTCCGCGACCTGGTACCCGTCGGCCGAGGGGAGCGCGTCGCGCGCCAGCTCGAAGGTAGCGGTGGCGCCGGGCTGGGCCTCGAACTTCCGCGCGGCCGGGATCCAGCCGAGCATGTCCTTGTGGTAGGCGATGGTGTGCGGCGGCGTCCAGGTCCCCGCCACGGGGTCGAAGCTGCGGCCGCCGCTCATCACGTCCCACTTCGAGTCGTAGGTCTTGCCGTAGGGCCCCGACGAGTGGGGGAGGCCGAGCGCGTGCCCGGACTCGTGCGCGTAGGTGGCCAGGGTGGCCCAGTCGGCCATCCAGGTGGCCGGCCAGTGCCGCGACGGGCCGTCCAGCGCGCGGGTCCACCAGCCGCCCCACGAGAAGTTGTCGAGCGGAGAGTTGAACTGCAGGAGCACGCCGGAGAACTGCGAGAAGTCGACGGTGGGGTCGGCCGCCCCCGTGCAGTCGCGGAAGAGGGCGCCCAGGTCGGCGCTCTCGCCGGGGGGAACGTAGGCGGATTCGGGGCGCGGGAGCACGAACGGGCCCACGATGGAGGTCGTGATCCCCACCCGGCCCTCGGAGTTCTCCCGCCAGTAGTGGTCGAGCCCCGGGTAGGCGGAGCCCATCCACTGCTGGTAGGTGCTCTTCGGGCGCGGGTCGGCGTCTGGCCGGTCGCTGAAGCGGCAGAGGATCAGCACGTACCGCTGCGGCCCCTCCACCGACGCCATCGTCAGGTTGAAGCGCGGCCCGGGCGCGGGCGCGATGGCTCGCGCGCGCAGCAGCGGGACCCTGCGCGCGCCGGACGCGGGGAGCAGGTCGCCGGTGACGGTCACCCGCCGGCCGTTCAGCCGCAGCGGCCCGCCCTGCGCGGCCAGCAGCCCGGCGGGGGCGGCGACCTCCGTCCCCTGCCCCGCCTCGTCCATCAGGTACAGGCGGACGGCGGCGAGCTCGTTCCCTACCCCGCGCGTCTGCCAGACCACGCTCATCCACCCGGTGCGCGTCTCGTCCGGCACCCGCGCGGGAACGAAGGCCCCGGCGGCCAGGGCGGCGGCGGCGAGCGCCAGCACGGCCGCGTGGACGCGGCGGATGCGCCGGGCGGTCATCGGTCCACCTCGAGCGCGTAGCCGGCCAGCGTGGCACGCGGCGCGTTCTGCAGGTCCGCGGCCTCGCGCACCACCGCCGCGTACTGCTTCGCCTGCCGCACGTCGGGCACGGAGACGCGCAGCAGCGGCCCCGCGCCGAGCGTGCCGAACACGGCGACCGTGGTGGCGGTCCCCTGCGTCCGGGAGCGCACCACCACGCCCGGGGCGGCGGGCTGCACCGCGGCCACGCCGGGGCCGGTGATGAAGACGAGCAGCGCGCCGTCGGTGTTCGGCGTCGCGAGGGTGACCGTGAGGTCGCCCGGCTGCGGCGTCGCGGGCTCGCCTGCGTCGCCCCCGCCGCATGCGGGGAGGAGCACGGCGGCCAGGAGCAGGGCCGCGCGGGTGAAGAGCTTCATCCTGCGATCGCTTCGATCAGGGAGACGGACGGACGGGCGCATCGGTACCCCGCATCTGTTTACACGGTCCCCACTTCGCGATGTCCGGCCACCCTCGCGCCCTACCGCGGCGCGGGCGGAGCCGCCGGCGCGGGTGCCGGCGGCGGGCGCCGGGGCCGCTGGTTGGAGTTGTCCATGTCGGCCGCGATCATCCACTGCCCGCCGGGGGCGCGGCGCAGCGCCAGCACGAACTTGCCGCCGTCCTGGGGCGCGTCGCCGTAGCGGTACCCGCCCACGATGTAGCCCACCGAGTCGCCCGCCGCGTACCCCATCGCCCGCAGCCGCAGCGGGCCGTCGAACGGGGCGTAGACGCGCCGGATGGCCTCGCGCCCGCGCACCGGCGGCTCCCCGTTCTGCAGCACGAACCCGTCCTCGGTGAAGAGCGCGGCCACCGCCGCCTCGTCGCCCGCCGCCCACGCCCGCTCGTAGTCGCGCAACACCCGGTCCAGCTCGGGCGGCAGCGTGACGGAGGGGAGCGGCGCCGGCGGCGCCTCCTGCGCGGCGGCGAAGGAAGGTGCGGCGGAGAGCACGGCGGCCAGCAGGGCGAGGTTCGCGAGGCGCATGGGGATCCTGTGGGCGGGAAGAAGAGAACGAGCACGCGCCCGTCAATGTAACGCGCCGGAGCACGCGCGTGTGACCTTCGCTTCCGGAAAAGCACCTCCCGCCGGTGCCCCGCCGGGCGGCGCGGTATGTACGTTGCGTCCGGTGCGGGCGCCGATGCCGGAGCCGATCGGCGCCGTGTCGCGGATCGGCTTCCACACGACACTTGGACGGAGACGCCGGCGGATGCGGAATCCACCGCGGCATCGTCGTTCGACCCCTGTCGCCACGCCACCGCGCGCACGCCTGCACCTGCTCGCGGCGGCCGCCGTGCCGCTCGCCCTGGCGCTCGCCGCGTGCGGGGGATCGCCGCAGAAGCGGGCCGGCGACGCGGTGGAGACCCTCCGCTCGTGGACCGCGACGGTGCGCCTGGCCGCCGAGTCGTGGCTGCAGGGGAAGACGCCCCCCGCCTACACCCGCATCACCCTGCGGAAGGCCGAGCAGACGCTGGACGGCGCGGTGACGACGCTCGGCGAGGATCCCGTCCTCCCCGCGGTCGCGGCGGAGAGCGCGCTGCTGCGCGCGCCCGGGGCCGCGACGCGGCGGATCGCGGCGGCGGCGGGGCGCGGCGACCGGGCCGCGGTGCGCCGCGAGCTGGCGGCGCTGGACGGGGTGGAGGCGCGGCTGCGCGCGCTGGAGGAGCGCCTCTCCGCCCGGGAGGCGAAACCGTGAAGCTCACCCCGAAGCAGCTGGTCGAGGTGGCGCTGGGGGTGCTCACCAGCGTGGGCGGCTACCTGGACGTGGGCGCGGTCGCCACCACCGCGCAGTCGGGGGCCGAGTTCGGCTTCCGCCACCTCTGGGTGCTGGGGCTCGGCACGCTGGTGGTGGTCTTCCTGGTGGAGATGGCCGGGCGCTTCGCCGCGGTGAGCGGCCACCCCCTGCGCACGGCGATGCGCGAGCGGCTGGGCTTCAACTTCTTCGTGGCCACCTGCACCGCCGAGATGGTGGTCGGCACGCTGGTGCTCGCCTCGGAGATCGGCGGGATCGCGCTGGCGCTGCAGCTGGTGACCGGCATCGCCTACCGCTGGTGGGCGCTCCCGGCGGGGCTGCTGGTGTGGGCGCTGCTCTGGAACGGCACCTTCGGCGTGCTGGAGAAGGGGGTCGCGCTGCTCGGGCTGGTGACGCTCGCCTTCGTGGTCGCGGCGGTGAAGCTGCACCCGGCACCCGGCGCGGTGGCGCGCGGGCTGATCCCCGGCGGCGGCGGCGGCGGCGGCGCGGCGCACTACTGGTTCATCGCGGTGGCGATCCTGGGGGCGCTGATCAGCCCGTACCTCTTCTGGTTCTATTCCGCGGGCGCGGTGGAGGACCACTGGGACGAGGGGCACGTGGCCACCAACCGGATGGTGGCGGTGGTGGGGATGGGCTTCGGGAGCGTGGTGGCGGCGGGGGTGCTGATCGTCTCGGCGATGGTCTTCCTCCCCCGCGGCATCGTGGTGGACGACTACGCGCAGGTGGCGCTGGGGCTGACCACGGCGCTGGAGGGGAGCCGGGGGTTCTACCTCTTCGCCGCCTCGCTCGGCGTCGCCTGCCTGGGCGCCGCGCTGGAGGCGTCGCTGGCGATGGCCTACGTGGTGGCGCAGGGGCTGGGTTGGGTGTGGGGGGAGAGCCTGCGCCCCCGGCGCGCCGCGCGCTTCTCGCTGGTCTACACCGGGGCGCTGCTGGTGGCGGTGGTGCCCATGTTGCTGGGGGTGGACCCGCTGGCGCTCACCGTGTTCAGCATGGCGCTCACCGCGGTGATGCTCCCCATCGCCATCTTCCCCTTCCTGGTGCTGATGAACGACGAGCGCTACCTGGGCCGCCACCGCAACGGCAGGCTCTCCAACGCGGTGGTGATCGGGGTGATCGCGCTGGGGTTCGTGCTGGCGGTGGTGACCATCCCCCTGCAGCTCGCGGGAGGCTGAATGATCGAGGAGGGACGGCGCGTGGACCTGGTGGGCGAGGTGCTGGACCAGCAGCTCCGCGACTTCATCGGCCGGCCCATGGGGAACGTGGACGGGCTGGTGCTGGAGCTGCGCGAGGGCGAGCCGCCGCGGGTGAGCCACGTCGAGACCGGCGGGGTCACGCTGGCGCGGCGGCTGCGGGGCCCGCTGGGCGGCTGGCTGGCGGCGGCGGCGCGGCGCTGGGGCGCCACCCGCGGCGAGCCTTTCCGCATCCCCTGGAGCCGGGTGAAGGAGGTGGGGCTGAACGTGGACCTGGACCTGGACGCCGACGCCACCCCGGCGTGGTACTGGGAGCACCGGCTGGGGCGGATCGTGGCGAGGATTCCCGGCTCGTGAGCGCGCGCGAAGCGCACGTGGAGCTGCTGCTGGGCCGCGTGGTCCACGACGCCGCCGGGCGCAGGCTGGGGCGGCTGGAGGAGATCCGCGCGGTGGCGCACGGCGGCGAGCTGTTCGTGAGCCAGTACCTGGTGGGGCGCTACGGGATCGCGGCGCGCCTCACCACCGAGTCGCTGCTCCCGCGCGTCGCCCACCTGCTGCGCCTGGGCACGCGGCGGGACGGCTACGTCATCCCCTGGAGCTGGATGGACCTCTCCGACCCCGAGCACCCGCGCTGCACCCGCCCCATGGAGGACCTCCCCGGCATCGCCGACGACCAGCCGCCGTACCGTCCGTTGTAACAACAACAGATCGTCTCACACAGAGACGCAGAGACACGGAGAGAAATTCGGCGAGCTCTCTCTGTGACTCTGCGCCTCTGTGTGAAATGCTGTTAGAACTTGACAAACCCATCAGCTTGGGTTACGTTCAGCACAACGTTCGATGCTGCCGAAAGGAGATCCACAATGTCTGTTGAGCACCTGAGTGACGCCGAGCTGATGGCCGCGCTGGAGCGCGGGCGCGAGGCCGATGGCGCGGAGCCGCGTGCCGTCTCCGCCCGGTACAACGCCGCGGACCAGCGCGTGGTGGTGGAGCTCGTCAACGGCTGCGCCTTCGCCTTCCCCGCCGACGCGGCGCAGGGGTTGCGCGGCGCCTCGCCGGCCGCGCTGGCGCGGGTGGAGGTGCTCGCCGGCGGGCGGGCGCTCCGCTGGGAGGCGCTCGACGTAGACCTGGGCGTGGCGCCGCTGCTGCAGGGGATCTTCGGGACGGCGGCGTGGATGCGCGAGCTGCGCAGCGAGATGGGCCGCGCGGGCGGGCGCGCCTCCTCCCCGGCCAAGGCGAGCGCCGCGCGCGAGAACGGGCGCAAGGGCGGCCGTCCGCGCAAGCAGCCTGCACCCGCCGACCGGCGAGAGGCCTGACGACCTGCAGCAACGGCATCTCACGCAGAGACGCAGAGGCACGGAGAGAGATTGGGCGAGCTCTCTCCATGCCTCTGCGTCTCTGCGTGAGATGGCCGTTGTCAGGCCGTAACGGGAACGGGGACGGGCGTGAGCCAGCCGTACGGGTCGGGGATCTCGCCGCGCGCGATCCCCAGGAAGCGCGACTGGATCTCCTCCGTGATCGGCCCGCGCCGCCCCGCGCCCAGGAGCGTGCGGTCCACGCTGCGCAGCGGGGTGATCTCGGCCGCGGTGCCGGTGAAGAAGGCCTCGTCGGCCACGTACAGCAGCTCGCGCGGCAGGTTCTCCTCGCGCACCGTGTACCCCAGGTCGCGCGCGATGCGGATCACCGAGTCGCGGGTGATGCCGGCCAGGATGTTGGCGGAGATGGGAGGCGTGAAGAGCACCCCGTCGCGCACCACGAACAGGTTCTGCCCGGTCCCCTCGGCCACGTAGCCGTAGGTGTCGAGCATGATGGCCTCGGCGAAGCCGCGCTCCTTCGCCTCCATCTTGGCGAGCTGCGAGTTGAGGTAGGCGCCGCCCGCCTTCCCCAGCGAGGGAAAGGTGTCGGGCGCCGCGCGCCGCCAGCTCGAGACGCAGACGTCGACGCCGTTCTCCAGCGCCCCCTCGCCCAGGTACGTGCCCCAGATCCAGGCGACGATGAAGGTCTCGACGAACTCGTCGTCGGCCAGGACGCCCATCTGCTCGCCGGTGCGCGCCACCAGCGGCCGCAGGTAGCAGTGGCGCACGCCGTTGGCCGCCACCACCTCCATCGCCGCCTCGCAGAGCTCCTCCACCCGGTGGCGGAAGGGGATGCGGTAGATGCGCGCCGAGTCCTCCAGGCGGCGCATGTGGTCGTGCAGGCGGAGGATGGCGGGGCCGTCGGGGGTCTCGTAGCAGCGGATCCCCTCGAACACGCAGGAGCCGTAGTGGGCCACGTGGCTCATCACGTGGATGGTCGCGTCGCGCCAGTCGATCAGCTCGCCGTCGCGCCAGACCAGCCGCGTGGGGCCGTTCATCGTGCTCATCTCAATTCCATCCCGCTCGGAAGGTACCGGAACTCTGTGTGAAAGACGGCGATGTTCTAGCCGCGCCCGGGTGGCGGCGCAAGGATCGGGCGAGGGCGAGGCGCACCTGGACATCCTACGTCCGATCACCTTCGAAGACGTCGACCAGCTCCGCGCCTCGCATGGCGCAGATCCCATCGACAAGCGTCTCGCGGAACGCGTCGAGGTCGAGCGCGCGCTCGATGGTCCCTGTCTCGGTGCGCGTGCCAGGAAGCCCCATCGCGCGGTCGATCTTCGACTGGTGAAGGCGGAAGTTCTCCTCGACTGGCGTCTCGGCCACCGCTCCAAAGGCTGGGCGGATCTTACGCTCGGGCATCGCCCTCCTCCCGTGGGTACGATCTCCAAATTTGGAAGCGTCGATGTACCCCGCCGACTCACGTGCTGACGCGGTTATGGATCCTTCGGCCTGCCACTTGTTTCCAATCGACGATCCCGGCGCAACCGGCCTCAGGATGACGTCTTGGGTGTGCGGAAGCACCAGCTTGGACAGCCGGATCGCCATCGAACACACTATGGGAATGCGCCAGGACCATCCGCGGTCCTGGCGCACTCCCGCACTCCCGCACTCCCGCACTCCCGCACTCCCGCACTCCCGCACTCCCGCACTCCCACACTCTACCGCGCGTAGAACTCCACCACCGCCGCGTCGTCGACGATGAGGGGGACGTCGCCGCGCATGGGGAGCGAGATCACCCGGCCGCCCATCTTGTCGCTGGGGTCGATGGCCAGGTAGCCGGGGAGCTTCACCTGCGGCCCGTGCTCCACCGAGGCCTTCACCTCGGGCATGTTGCGCCCGCGGTCCGACATGGCGACGTGGGTGCCGGGGCTCACCAGGTACCCCGCGCGGTCCACCCGGCGGCCGTCCACGCGCACGTGGCCGTGCGCCACCAGCTGGCGCGCGGCGGGGATGGTGGGCGCGAGCCCCAGGCGGAACACCACGTTGTCCAGCCGGCGCTCCAGCAGCGCCAGCAGGTTCTCGCCCGTCTTCCCGCCCTGGCGCTCGGCCATCGCCATGTAGTTGCGGAGCTGGCGCTCGCTCACGCCGTAGTTGAGCCGCAGCTTCTGCTTCTCCAGCAGCTGGCGGCCGTACTCGCTCTGCTTGCGGCGCCCGCGCCCGCCGCCGCCGGTGGGCCCGTGCTGCCCCGGCGGGTACGGCTTCTTGTCCGACGTCTTGCGGGTGAGGCCGGGGAGCGGCGTCCCCAGCCGGCGGATCGACTTCAGGCGCGGCCCTCGCTTCTCCACCATCTTCGCGTCTCCCGTTCCCTGTTCCGAGCGCCGCACCGCGCGGGCGCGGCGGCTTCTCCTGCAAACCGTGCTCCCGCGCGCCGGCGCTTGCCCAAGGCGGCACGGCGGGGAATCTTGTGCGCGCGGTGCATTCCCACCAGAGAGCGGCGGAGCGGCGGCGATGGAGATCTTCGTGACCGGGGCCACGGGCGTGCTGGGCCGGCCCGTGGTGCACAGGCTGAGGGAGGAGGGGCACACCGTGCGCGCGCTGGCGCGTTCCTCCTCGAACGACGAGCTGCTCGCGCGCCTGGGCGCCGAGCCGATCCGCGCGAACCTCTTCGACCCGCCCTCGCTGGCGCGCGCCGTCGCCGGGGCCGACACCGTGCTGCACCTGGCCACGCGCATCCCGCCGCGCAGCGAGGCCGCGCGCCGCGGCGCGTGGGACGAGAACGAGCGCATCCGCCGCGAGGGGACGCGCAACCTGGTCGACGCGGCGCTCGCCGCGGGGGTGAAGACCTTCCTCTACCCCAGCCTCGCCTTCGTCTACGAGGACGGCGGCGACGCCTGGCTCAGCGCGGAGAGCGCGCCGGTCGACGCCGCGGGCCCGCTCAACGCCACGCTGGAATCCGAGGCGCAGGTGAAGCGCTTCACCGGCGCGGGCGGGCGCGGGATCGTGCTGCGGATGGGGTACTTCTACGGCCCCGCGGCCGAGTCGACGCTCGACACGCTGGCCCTGGCCCGGCGCGGCGGCGCGGTGCTGGCCGGCGCGGGCGACGCCTACTATCCCACGATCTGGGTGGACGACGCGGCCACCGCGGTGGTCGAGGCGATCCGCTCCGCGCCGGCGGGGGTCTACGACGTGGTGGACGACGAGCCGCTCACCCGCCGCGAGCTGGCGAAGGCGATCGCCGGGGCGGAGGGCCGATCCTTCCTGCTGCGGCCGCCCGTGTGGCTGCTGAAGCTGGTGGGCGGGCGCGAGGCGGGGTTCATGGCGCGCAGCCACCGCGTCTCCAACGCCGCGTTCAAGCGGGCGACGGGGTGGGCACCGGAGGTGCGCAGCGCGCGGGAGGGATGGCGGCGGGTCGGCGAGGCGCTGCGCCAGCCGCAGCCTGAAGCCTGAACGGCTCACACGGAGGGACCCGAGGGACCGGAGACGCGTACCTTTCCTCGTAGCTTCGCACGCTCGCACTTTCGCGCTTCCCTCCTGTAACCTTTCCCCGCCCGCCGGCATCATCCGCCTGAAGCCCTGACTCCCTCCACGCACGCGACGAGACGCCGTTGTGCCCACCGTGAGCGAGCAGCAGCAGATCCGGGACGCAGAGTTGGTGGAGCGCGCGAGCGCGGGCTCGGCCGATGCGCTGGGCGCGCTCTACGACCGCTACGCGGCGGGGGTGCACCGGCTCGCGTGCTCGCTCCTCCGCTCGGCCGCCGAGGCCGAGGACGTGGTGCAGGACGTCTTCCTCGGCCTCCCACGCGCACTCCGCAGCTACGCCAACCGCGGTCCGCTCGAAGCCTGGATCCAGCGCGTGGCTGCCCGCACCGTGCTGATGCGCATGCGCGTTCACCGGCGGCGCCGGGAAGACGCGCTGGTCGCCGACGCCGCCCCACCCGCGCGTGGCGAGAGCCCGGTGGACCGCGTGGCGCTGGAGCGCGCCCTCGCCGCGCTCCCGGATGCGCTGCGCGTCGTCTTCGTGCTCAAGGTGGTGGAAGGATACTCCCACGACGAAGTGGCCGCGCTGGTGGGGATCACCCCCGAAACCTCCAGGGTGCGGCTCTTCCGTGCCCGCAAGGCTCTTCAGGACCTCCTCTCGTAGGATGCCGCCGATGCTGCGCACCGTCCTCCACCCCGGCTTCCGGCACCTCTCCCTCTACGCCGACGGCGACCTCGACGCGCCTGCCCGCCGGAGGGTGGACGCGCACCTGGAGCGCTGCGCCCGCTGTCGCGCGACCGTCGTCCGCGTCCGCCTGATCGACGCGGAGGCTCGCGCGCTCCCGGCCGCTCCCCTTCCGGCCGACCTGCGGGCGCGCGTCCTGACCCGGCACGGGGCGGGGGAGACGGTGATCCTCCCGCTCGCCGACTCCCCGGTCCGCGAACCGGCACGCCGACGCGGATGGATCGCCGCCGCCGCCGCGGTGGTGCTGGCGCTGGTGGGGGCGCCGCTCGTCCTCCCCCGCGCGGAGCTGGAGGCCAACCGGAGCGACCTGGTCTTCTCTCCTGCCGCACCTCGGCTCGGGGCGACCGTCCAGGTCGCCTACCGGGGCGGTGCGCTCCTCGCCGGGGAGGAGCGCCTTCGGCTGCGGGCGCGCTACCTGGCCCACGACGGGCTCCCCGTGAACGGGCTGGGGCGCCAGGCCGTGGTGGCGGAGCTGGTGCGCGGGCGCGACGGGGTGTTCCGGGGGGCCTTCCAGCTCCCCGACTCGGTGGTGTACGCCGCCTTCGCGGTGGAAGACGGGGCGGGCGCCCGGGTGGACAGCAACGGGAGGAAGCTCTGGGAGCTGCTGGCGCACGGCCCCGACGGCCGGCCGCGCTTCGAGGCGCTCGCGCAGCGGCAGTTCGACCACATGGACGGCCAGTGGGAGCAGGCGCAGGAGAACGCGCGCCAGGCCGCCGCGCTGTACCCGGATCGGGTGGACGCCTGGTTCAACCTCTTCTTCATCGAGCGCCGGTCGTTCACCGGCCCCGCCGCCGACAGCGCCCTGGCGCGGGCGCGGGCACGCCTGGCGGAGTTCGACCGCGCCTACCGTGCGCGGGCGTCGCTGGACGTGGAGAGCGAGCTGGGGATCGTCACCCGCTTCGCCGACGAGGTGGGCGACACGGCGCGCTACCGCTACTGGCGCGCGCGGCTCCTGCGCACGGCACCCAACACCCTGTGGGGGGTGCAGGAGCGCTTCTACGACATCGCCAGGGTGGCGGAGCGGGATCCGCGCGCCGCCCTCGCCGGCTTCGACTCGCTCTGGAGCCAGGTGGGGCTCGGGCGCGGCGCCGTCGTCTACCTCTCGGTCGCCCTCTCGCTCGCGGAGAGCACGGGGGACGCGGAGGAGATCCGGCGGTGGGCGGGGCGGTATCTCCGCTACGCCCCGGAGGACGAGGCGGGGGTGGGGGCGGCGCTCGCACGGCACCCGGCGCTCCGCGAAGAAGGGATGGAGCGGCTCCGCGCCCGCATCCGCGCGCTCGCGCGCGTGGACGACGCCCTGCGGCCGCTGGAGCGCACGGTGACCGAGGAGCGGCGGGCGCGCGCGGAGGAGGCGCAGCGGGTGCTCGCCGAACTGGGCGCGGCGCTCCTGGCCGCCGGCCGGCGCGGCGCGGCGCTCGACACGCTGGAGCGCGCCACGCGCACCGGGTGGGACGCGGCGCTCTTCCGCCTCGTGGCCGAGCTGCGGCTGCAGGGAGGCGACACGGCCGGGGCCGCCGTCCCGCTCGCCCTGGCCGCCGCGGATCCGCTGCTGGGCGCCACGCTGGGCGACTCGGCCCGCCTGGTCCTGGGGTCGCGCTTCGACGCCGCGGCGTGGCGTGCCCGCGTGGAGGGCGCGCGGCGCGAGATGCGGGAGCGGGTGCTGGCCCACGCCACGCGCCGCCGCCTCCCCGCGCGCGTCCGCCTGCGCACGGCCGACGGCCGCACCGTCACCCTGCGCGAGATCTCCGGCGGGCGCCCGACCTTCGTTGCCTTCTGGTACCGTTACTGCCCGCCGTCGCGGGAGCAGATTCCCCAGCTCCAGCGGATCGCCGCGGCGCTCCAGCGGGAGGGGTACACCGTGATCACCCTCACCGAGCCGCTCACCCCGGAGTTCCGCCGCTACCTCGGCGAGCAGCGGATCACGCTCCCCATCTACGCCGACCCCTGGAAGGAGCTGGAGCAGGCGCTCGACCAGACCGGCACTCCCAACTACTTCGTTCTCGACGGCGCGGGGAACCTCCGCTTCGGCACACTCCGCGAGCTCACCGCCGTCCCCGCGCAGATGGCCGCCCTCGCGGAGGCGGGCGGCGCGAGCGCATCCCGGAGAGAATCAGTTCCCGATCGGCGTCCAGCCGAGCATCTCGAAGGCGCGGCGCGAGGCGGGCCTCGCGAAGCCGGCCGCGGGATAGAGGTCGAACGTGGCGCAGCGGACGGGGCGCTCGGCGTGGGAGCCGTCGAACACCACGCCGGCGACCAGCAGCGCGCCGCGCTCCACCAGCCGCTCCTGGTCCGGGCTGCCATAGACGGCGACGTGCCAGCTCCCGTCCGCCAGCCAGATCCCGGCGTTCGGAAGCACCCCCTGCCGCCACTTCGGCGTGATCCTGCGCTCCTCGTAGAACGAGTCCGGGAGCAGCTCCTTCTCCTTCATCTCAGCTCGGTTTCGGGGTGAGGATCTGCGTACACCGGTGCCAGAAAAAAGATTTGCCTCACGCAGAGACACGGAGACGCGGAGAGAACTGCCGAGCCTCTCTGTGACTCTGCGTCTCTGCGTGAGCCCTTACTTGCGCAGCGCACCCTTGGCGGAGCCGGCGATGAGGCCGGCGATGCTGACCACCACGCGCGGGAGCGGCGGGTTGGCGGGGGCGGCCAGGTAGCGCAGGCACCACTCGGCGCCGAACTTCTCCTTGTAGCGGCGCAGGCGCTGGAAGCTGGCGAAGTGCTCGCCGTGCCGGAACACCAGCGACCCCAGCCGCCTCCACGCGGGCGTCGGCTCGCGGCCGGGCGCCTCGGGGAGCGGCGCCAGCCCCAGGTTCAGCGTGCCCCACCCCTGCGCCTGCGCCCACAGGATCAGCTCCACGAACAGGAAGTCCACCACGTTCGGCGGCGCCTCGCGGGTGTAGCGCACCAGGTCCACCGCCAGCTCCGTCCCCGGCGCGGCGGGCCACACCGTGGCGAAGGCCACCGCCCTTCCCTGCGCCCGCACCACCACGTGCGGGAAGTTCGCCAGGTAGGCGGGGTCGAAGCGCCCCATCGAGAACCCCTTCTCCCGCCCGCCCCGCCGCGCCAGCCAGGCGTCCGACACCCGCTTCAGCTCGGGGAGGAGCGCCGGCACGGCCTCGGGCGCGACCACCTCGGCGGTGACGCCGCGGCTGCGCAGGCCGCTCCAGGCCTGGCGCAGGCGGCGGCGCGCGCCGTCTTCCAGCGAGAAGGCGCCCAGCGCGACCACCGCCTCCTCGCCCAGCGTGACCTCGGTGAGCCCCATCTCCCGATAGACCTTCAGCGCGTCCTTCGCCGCCAGGTGGAAGGCCGTCCAGGCGCCGTGCCGGTCCGCCTCCTCGCGGAAGCGCCACGCCAGCTCCTCGCGCTCGCCCGGCGGGCCCACGGGGTCGCCCAGCGCCACCCAGCCGCGGCGGCCGGTGCCGTACATCAGGAACGCGGTGCGCGCGGGGTTGAAGAGCAGCGCCTTGTCGCCCAGCAGCGCCGCGTTCGCGTCGGCGCGCGGCTGCAGGGCGATGATGCGGCGCGCGTCGGCCAGCTCCGCCGCCGTCGGCAGGGTGGGCTCGGGGCGGCCCGGGTGCAGCAGGTGCGCCGCGGTGAACCCCGCCAGCACCGCCAGCGCGCCCGCGCTCGCCCGCAGGAAGCGCGACGCGTCGGCGGCCGGCGCGAACGTCGTCCAGAGCCCGGCATCGAACGTCACGTGCTGCTGCTTGTAGGCGAAGATGCCGATCCAGACCGCCCCGACCACCACCACGCCGATCGCCGCCACCCACCCGGGGGTGAACGGCTCCTCGCGCAGCCGCGCCCGCCGGTGGAAGCGCCGCCGGCTGGGGAGCACCGCCGCCAGCGCGACGGAGAGCATCGCCGCCTCCTCCCAGTCGAGCCCCTTCAGCAGGGAGCACGCGATCCCCGCGGCGAGCAGGAGCACGCTCGCGCGCCACCCCGCGGCCAGGCGCATCTGCAGCCCCCGCGCGGCCAGGAGGAGGCCGACCCCCACCATGCTCCCCAGCAGGTGCGCGATCTCCATCACCCCGAACGGGAGGTGGCGGTGGAGCCAGGCCAGGCGTTCCGCCTCTCCCGGCGTGGCGCCGGAGACGAGCAGGATCATCCCGGCCACGAACGCGGTCATCGCCAGCACCTGCGGCCCCAGCGAGGCGAACCACTCGGCCAGCGGCTCGGGGACTCCCACGCGCGCCCGCAGCAGCCGCAGCTCGTGCCCGGCGAGGGTGAGCACCGCCGCCAGGAGCGGCAGGAGGTAGTAGATGGCGCGCCAGGCGAAGAGCGCCGCCAGCACGTCGGGCGCGGCGATGCGCTGGGTCAGGAAGACCAGGACGATGGACTCGAAGACCCCCACCCCCCCGGGAACGTGGCTGGTGTGGCCCGCGCTCTGGCCCACCACGAAGATGGTGAAGAAGGCGCCGAAGGAGATGGAGCCCGCGGGGAGGAGCACGTACAGCACCGCCGCGGCCGCGATCCAGTCCAGCGCCGACGAGACCACCTGCGCCAGCGCGATGGGGAGCGAGGGCATCTCCAGCCGGAAGCCGCGGATGCTCATCCGCGTGCCGAGCCCGGCGAGCACCAGGTAGGCGGCCAGGAGGCCCAGCAGCAGCCCGCCGATGGGGCGCATCCAGGCGGGGTCGATCCCGATCTGCGGCGGGAGCGGCGGCGGGTCCACCAGGAGCGCCACGCCGCCCACGGCCAGCGAGCCGAGCCAGAAGGTGGTGCTGTAGAAGGCGATGATGCGCGCGATCTCGCCGGCCGAGAGCCCCCAGCGCGAGTACATCCGGTAGCGCAGCGGCGCGCCGGTGAGCAGCGGGAAGCCGAGCGCCATGCTCACGCCGTAGCCCACCAGCGACGCCATGGCGATGCGCCCGTACGAGAGCCGGCGCCGCACGTAGTGCACGCCCAGCGCGTCGTACAGCGTGAGCACGGCGTAGCTGATGGCGGTGAGCGCCACCGCCAGCCAGAGGCGGCCGTGTGGGAGGTTGCGGAGGACGCGGACGAGGTCGGCGTAGTGGTAGTTGCGCAGCTCGTGGTGCAGCAGCCAGAGCGCGAACGCGAAGAGCGCCACGCCCACCAGCGGCGTGACCCTGTGCAGCCAGCGAAAGTCCAGCCGTTTGTCTTCAGCCACGTGGCGGTGGGAAGCCGGGGTCCGAGTCCGTTCCGAAGCGGGGATGGAAAGATCCGCGCCGCGCCGGATTGGACAAGGGCCTCACGCAGAGACGCGGAGACACGGAGAGGCTCGGCGGCCTCTCGCGCACGCGCCGTGCACTGCGCCTGTCGACGAGACGCGGCAGACGACAGGGGAGGATGGATGGGGATGCGGACGGGCGGCGCGGCGGACGAGGTGCTGGAGGCGTACGAAGGGTGGAGGGATGCGTTCCGTGCGGTGACACGGCGCGCCCGCGGCCGCTTCCTGGCGCGCGAGTGGCGCGAGGCGCAGAACGACGCGCAGGAGCGGCTCGACCTCTACCCCCGCGCGGTCGACGCGGTGGTCGCACGGCTGCGCGGCACGGGGGTGGACGGCCCCGCCACGCGCGAGCGCTACGCTTCCCTGGTGGCCGGCCGGGCGGACGCGGAGATCGCGGAGACCTTCTACAACTCGGTGATGCGCCGCGTGCTGGAGATCGTGGGCGTGGACCCGGCGGCCGAGTTCACCGCCGCGGCCGACGGGCTCCCGCACGGCGCCGGCGACCCGCCGCTGCACCACACCGTCGACGGCGCGCTCGACGGCCGCCTGTTCGCCGCGCTCTTCCGCCGCACCGAGGTCGCGGACGCCTTCGCGGCGCTCGACGCCGACGCCGAGGCGTGCGCCCGCGCCGCCGCGGCGCAGCTCGGCGCGTGCGCGGCACGGGTGCGGGGCGCAGACGCGCTCCCCTTCCTCTTCTACCGCAACAAGGGCGCGTACCTGATTGCGCGGCTCCGCGTGGACGGCGGCGAGACGCGGCCGCTGGTGGTTCCCCTGCTGAACGGAGAGCGCGGCGTGCGCCCCGACGCGGTGCTGACCACGCGCGACGAGGTGCACGTGGTGTTCAGCTTCGCCCGCTCGTACTTCCACGCCGACACGGAGCGGCCGGGGGCGGCGATCGCGTTCCTGCGCACGCTGATGCCCGCCAAGCCGGTGCACGAGCTGTACACCTCCATCGGCCACGACAAGCACGGGAAGACGGAGCTCTGGCGCGAGCTGGTGCGCCAGCTCGCCACCGGCGGGGCCCGCTTCGCCCCGGCCGAGGGAACGAAGGGGCTGGTGATGGTCGTGTTCACCCTCCCCGGCTCCCGCGTGGTGTTCAAGGTCATCCGCGACGAGTTCGGCCCGTCGAAGGCGGTCACGCGCCGCTCGGTGCGGGAGAAGTACCGGCTGGTGTTCCGGATGGACCGCGTGGGCCGGCTGGTGGACGCACAGGAGTTCGAGGACCTCACCGTGCCGCGCGACCGCTTCGACGCGGCGGTGCTCGACGAGCTGAAGCGCGACGCCGGCTCGGCCGTGGCCGACGACGGGCGGAGGGTGGTGGTGCGGCACCTCTACACCGAGCGGCGCCTGCGCCCGCTGGACCTGTACCTGCGCGAGTGCGAACGCGACGCGGCGGAGGCGGCGATCGTGGAGTACGGCAACGCCATCAAGGACCTGGCGTGCGCCAACATCTTCCCCGGCGACCTGCTGCTGAAGAACTTCGGCGTGTCGCGCCACGGCCGCGTGATCTTCTACGACTACGACGAGCTGTCGCTGCTCACCGAGGTGCGCTTCCGCACGCTGCCCACGGCGCGCTGCGAAGAGGATGAGATGTCGGCCGAGCCCTGGTTCTCGGTGAACGAGGGCGACGTCTTCCCGGAGGAGTTCCTCCCCTTCCTGGTGCCCGCGGGGCCGCTGCGCGACGTCTTCCTGGACGCGCACGGCGACCTGTTCGGCGTCCGCTTCTGGCGCGACATGCAGGAGCGCCAGAAGGCCGGCGAGGTCCCCGACTTCTTCCCCTACCCGCAGAGCCGCCGGCTGAGACAGGATTGATCTTCACAGCGCCGCTTCGATCTCGCGGACGGTGGCGCGAGCGCTGCGGCCCACGCCGATCAGCGTGGCCGAGGCGAAGCCGGTCCAGTCGCCGTAGCCGACCAGCCAGAGCATCGGCTCGTCGGCCGCGCGCGTCCCCGCCACCCGGATGCGCCCGCCGGGCCCCATGATGCCGAGCGGACGCAGGTGCTCCAGCGCGGGGCGGAAGCCGGTGCACCAGATCACCGCGTCGATCCTCTCCTCGCGCCCGTCGGGCCACACCACGCCCGTGGACGTCATGTGCGCGAAGGGCGGCACGCCGACCAGCACGCCCCGCTCGCGCGCCTCGAGCACGGGCGGCACCATCACCACGTCGCCCAGCGTGGGGGGCGGGAGCGGCTCTCTTCCCTCCTGCTTCGCCCGGTACCGCGCCGTCTCTTCCGCGAAGAGGTAGTGCCCGTCCACGTGGTCGGGGAGGAAGGTGGGCGGCGTGAGCGTCACCCAGGTCGCGTCCGCGACCTTCGAGACCTCCGCGAGGATCTGCGCGCCGGAGTTGCCGCCGCCCACCACCAGCACGCGCTTCGCCGCGAACGCCTCGGGTGATGCGTAGCGCGAGGAGTGGAGCTGAATGCCTCGGAACGTCTCGCGCCCCGGATAGTCGGGGACGTACGGCGCGGCCCAGGTGCCGGTGGCGCTCACCACCGCCCGCGCCTGCCACTCGCCCGCGTCGCTCTCCAGGCGGAAGCCGCCGTCCTCTCGCCGCACGGCCGAGACGCGCACCGGGCGCCGCACCGCCAGACCGTAGCGCGCCTCGTACTGCGCTAGGTAGTCGATCGTCTCGTCGCGCGTTGGATAGCCGTCGCCGCCGGGCATCATCCACCCCGGGAGCGAGCTGTGGCGCGCGGGGGAGAAGAGCCGCAGCGAGCCCCAGGCGCGCGGCCACGCGCCTCCGGGCCCGGCCTGCGCGTCGACGATCGTCCAGCGCAGCGGCGTGCGGCGCAGGTAGAATCCCACCGCGAGCCCCGACTGCCCGCCGCCGACCACCACCACGTCGAAGTCGCGCGACTCGTCTTCCAATCCTCCTCCTTCGATCATCCCCTCAGCGACAGGATTGGCGCATCTCGCCGACTCACGTGCTGACGCGGTTATAGATCCTTCGGCCTGCAAAGTTGTTTTGCGGTCGTCGATTGCAGTGGGACCGGCCTCAGGATGACGTCCATACGGGTTACGCGGGATACGGAAGCTCAACAGCCGGATTGGGTATCACCCCTCGCGGCGGCCACGAAGCTGTTCGCCCGATGTCGGGCGCGCCACCACCGGGACGGAGCCGCCCCGCTCGCGGGACACGAATGTCTCGATTCTCGGCGCGCCGGCGTTGCAGATCGGATCGAACTCGAATCGCTGCAACGTTTTCGCGCGGGACCGGAACCCGGCGCGCGGGTTGCTCGTCAGGGCGGGGGCGGAGATCGAATCCGCGCCCGCCCTATCACATGCCTCCGGAGAATCGCACACCATGAAAGCCCGCCTCGTCTTCCTCGCCGCGCTCCCGCTGCTCGCCGCCGCCGCACCCCCGCCGCTCCCCGACCTGAGGCCGATGGTGGTCGTCGGATCCAACGGGCGCATCACCATCCGCATCGCCAACCGGGGCACCGCGCCGGCGCCCGCCGCGCTGGTGCGCGTGGTGCTGGGCGCGCCGATCAACACCGCCGGCAACCATCCCGAGCCGGCCCTGGCGCCCGGAGAGATCAAGTCGGTCATCATCAACGTCGGGAAGCCGCTGGCGGGGGTGCATTACGCCGTGCGCGTGGACGGCACCGGCGTCATCGCCGAGTCGAACGAGACCAACAACGTGGCGACCGGCAACTTCTGAGTCCCGCGGAACGGACGGTTGCGCACCGCCGCGGAGAGGCCTGCCTCTCCGCGGCTCTTTCGTGATTGGAAGATCTGCGCTGGGTCGGCTAAGATGATCTCCACGCAGGGGCGCAGAAAAACAGGAGGAAGACCCGGATGGCCAGCGACTTCGACGAGCGACTCGCGGAGATGAGTCCCGAGCGCCGCGCGAACATCGAGCGGCGTGTGGAGGAGATCCGCGACAATCCCTTCTACCGCCTCCGCAAGGCGCTCCAGTTCAGCCAGGAGCAGGACGCGGAGGAGCGGGAACGGGCAGAGGCCACGGATCCTCGCCCGCTGGTCGGAGCGCGCGTCGTCACCCTGGCGGTGAACGTGCCGGGGCCGATCGCGTGCACGCGGCTGCGCGGGCTGGGAGCGGAGGTGGTGAAGGTGGAGCCCCCAGCGGGTGACCCGCTCGCGCACTACAGCCGCGCCTGGTACGACGAGCTGGCGCGGGGGCAGCGTGTCGTCGCGCTGGACCTGAAGACGGACGCGGGCCGGGCCGAGCTCGACGCGCTGCTCGCGGACGCCGATCTGCTGGTCACCGCGAACCGGCCGGGGGCGCTGAAGCGGCTGGGCCTGGGATGGGAATCGCTGCACGCGCGGCATCCCCGGCTCGCGCAGGTCGCCATCGTCGGGCACGCGCCGCCGGACGAGGAGAAGGCGGGGCACGACCTCACCTACGGCGCGGGCGCGGGGCTGGTCTCGCCGCCGCATCCGCCGCGCTCGCTGTTCGTGGACCTCGCGTCCGGCGAGCGGGCGGTGAGCGAGGCGCTGGCGCTGCTGATGGCGGCGGCGCGCGACGGGGTGGGTCGCTACGCCTCCGTCGCCCTCGGCACCGTGGCGCAGGAGCTCGCGGCGCCGCTGCGCCACGGGCTCACCGCGCCGGACGGGCTGCTGGGCGGCGGCGCGGCCGTCTACGGCCTCTACCGGGCGAAGGAGGGATGGGTCGCGCTCGCGGCGCTGGAGCCCGCGTTCGTGCGGCGGGTGGCGGAGGAGATGGCCGTCGACCCCAACGACCGCGCGGCGCTGGAGGCCACCTTCCTCGCGCGGACGGCGGAGGCGTGGGAGGCGTGGGCGCTGGAGCGAGACATCCCCATCGCCGCGGTGCAAGGCCTGTAACGGCTTTCTCACGCAGAGACGCGGAGTCACGGAGAGGGGTTCTCTCTGTGCCTCTGCGTCTCTGCGTGAGGTTCTTTCGGCGTCAGCGCGGCTCGGTGAGAGAGGCCAGGAGGCGCTGCACGAAGCCGTCGAGCTGGTCGTTCTCGATCCACCGCACCACCGCCACCAGGTCGTGCTCGGGGTCCACGTAGATGGCGTTGGTGCCGTTCCCCAGGTGCACGAACGCCGTCGCGGGCGCGCTGGGGAGCATCTTCCGATCCGTGTTCAGGAACCAGTTCATGAAGCCGTAGCCGGTGTTCGCCGGCGTGGGCGTGAGCGCGCGCGTCACCCACTCGTCGGAGAGGATCTGCCGGTCGCCCCACCGCCCGCGGCGCAGCGTGAGCACGCCGAAGCGCGCCATGTCGCGCGCGCTGATGAACATCCCCCCGCCCCAGTGCCCGCCGCCGCTCACCGACTGCACCGCCTCGCCGTCCATCTCCACCCAGCTCGTCTCGTAGCCGATCCAGCGCCAGGTGCTCGACGCGCCGATCGGCTCCATCACCTGCTCGCGCAGCACCTGCGGGAGCGGGCGCCGCCACACCTGCAGCGCCGCCAGCGCCAGCGCGTTCACCCGCACGTCGTTGTACTCGTACGCCGTGCCCGGGTCGCGGCGCGGGCGCGTGGCCCAGGTCGCGGGGTCGCCGGAAGGCCGGTCGGCCCACTCGGGCTTCCCCCAGAGCGTGCCCTCCCAGTCGCTCACCTGGCGTAGCATGTGGTCCCACGTCAGCCGGCGGTTGTGCGGGGTCTCGAAGGGCTCCAGCACGCCGGCGCGCCCCAGCCGCTCGGCCGCCGGACGCGCGGCCGCGCCGGGGTCGAGCGGGACCACGGGCGCCATGTACGATGCGACCGGGTCGTCCAGGCTGCGGATCATCCGCCGGTCGTACGCCAGGCCCACCACGGTGGAGAGGAAGCTCTTGGTGACGCTGAAGGTCATGTCCACGCGCCGCGGATCGCCCCACTCGGCCACGATGTAGCCGCGCCGCACCACCATCCCCGTCGGCTCGCCGCGCGGCTTGAAGGGGCCCACCGGGTCGCCCAGCGGCTCGCGCCCGAAGGTCTGGAAGTGCGCCTGCAGCAGGTCGCGCGGCGCCTTCGACTCGTGCGCGCGGTGGAAGGCGACCGCCTCCTGCAGCCGCGCGGAGTCCATCCCCGCGCGCGCGGGCGAGCGGTGCTCCCACGCCTCCCCCGGCGCGGGGACGTACGCGCCCCGCTGAGCCGCCGCCGGCGCGGCGAGCGCGCAGAGGAGGATGGACGGAATCATCCGCCGATGGATGCGCTTGTGCATTCGTCTATCCGGTTGACGGCGATCTCACGCAGAGCCGCAGGAGTACACAGAGAGAGCGGGAGAACGCTCCGTGCGCCCTCCCGCCCTCTCCATCCCACTCTCCCCTCACCCTCCCGACACCAGGATCGTTCCACCCCTGTGCTGACGCATCCACCCCTCCTGGCTGGCCGTGGTCTCCCCACTCACGTCCACCCAAACGTTTATGCAGGATACGGGCCGCAAGAGTCAGTCGCGGGCCGGCGCGGCGCCGGAGGAGCGCAGGGCGGACCGGGAGACCATGCCGTGGTCCACCAGGAAGCGCGCGAGCATCGCGGCGGCGGAATCGGCGCCGGCCACGTTGAAGTGCACGTCGTCGTAGAAGAAGTCGGCCGACCCCGGGAGCGACGCGGCCAGGTCGAACACCGGGGCCCCGCTCGCCGCGGCGGCGCGCTTCATCGCCTGGTTGTAGCGCCCCATCGCCGCGGCCAGGTCGGCCTCGCGGTAGCGGACGCGCGTGCCGGTCATCCAGTGCCACGCGCCCAGCCGTGGGTCGCGCGAGCTCCAGGTGGTGGCCTGCGTCATGAACACCGTCCGCGCCCCCTGCGCCCGGGCGATGGCCGCGAGCGAGCGCAGGTTCTCCTCGTACGGCCCCACGTCCTCGCGCGGCGGATGGTCGGCGAGCGGGCGCGCGCGGGCTGCGGCGGCCAGGCGGCGGTACTCGCTGCGGATGTCGATCTGGCTGGGGTCCCAGGAGCGGGTGGCGCGCAGCACCAGCCGCGGGAGCTGGAACTCGGTGGCGGCCTGGCCGAGCAGCGCCTTCAGGCTGGGCGGGCGCGCGGTGTCGCGCATCAGGTAATCGCGCCCGTTGGCGCCGGCGAACAGGTCGTTCATCCCCGCGAACACCACGATCGCGTCCGGCTGCAGGTGGGCGATGCGCTGGCCCACCATCGCCAGGTGGTCCCAGCTCCGGTCGCCCGACTTCCCCGCCCCGTAGACGCTCACCTGGATCCCCGCGGCGCGCAGCCGGTCCTGCAGCCGCCGGGTGAGCGCCTCGCGGTCGTCCAGGAACACGCACTCGGTGGTGCTGCCGCCCACCACGAACACCCGCACCTCGCCCGGGGGCTTCGGCGTGGCGAGCGAGTCGCCGCGGAAGCCCAGGTTGTTGGTGGAGAAGGTGCGCGGGAGGGTGTCGATCCCCGGCAGCCCCGGCTCGGCGTGCACGTGCTTGAGGTAGCGCGGCGGATACGCCGAGGGAACGTACGGCGTCCCCGGCCATGACACCGGGACCACGCGCTTGTTGAGGAGCAGCGGGTCGGGGAGGGGATGGAAGAGCTGCAGGAAGAGCTCGGCCAGGAGGAGCGAGCCCAGCAGCGAGAGCAGCGCCAGCACCGGGCCCGGGAGGCCGCGCCGCGGGGGCTCGGGGCGATGATGCGGCTGCGTCATGACGGCTTGCGCGCGAGGACGTTGCCGAACACCAGCAGGTCGAGCCCGCTGCGCGTGAAGGTGGAGACGGCGTCCGCGGGCGAGGCCACCATCGGCTCGCCGCGCAGGTTGAAGCTGGTGTTGAGCAGCACCGGCACCCCCGTGGCCGCGTCGAAGCGCTCGATCAGCGCGCGGTAGCGGGGGTTCCACTCGCGGCGGACCGTCTGCAGCCGCGCGGTGCCCAGGTGGTCGACCGCGGGCGCCCGCTCCGCCGCGCCCTCGCGCCAGGGGACCACCATCAGCATGAAGCGCGCGGGATGCTGCCGCTCCGGCTGGCTCAGGTCGAAGAGCTCCGCCGCGCGCTCCTCCAGCACCGCGGGGGCGAAGGGGCGGAACGGCTCGCGGAACTTGATGCGCTCGTTCACCACCGCCTTCATCTCCGCGCGGCGCGGGTCGGCCAGGATGCTGCGGTTGCCGAGCGCGCGCGGCCCCCACTCGAAGCGCCCCTGCGCCCACCCCACCACCTCGCCGGCGAGGATCGCTTCGCCCACGCGGGAGAGCGCCTCCTCGTCGTCCACCACCTCCGCGCGGAGGCCGGCGGCGCGCACCGCATCCACCGCCTCGCCGTCCGCGTAGTCGGCGCCCAGGTAGGCGTGCTCCATCACGTACCCGCGCGGATTGCCGAGCACCACGTGCCAGGCGTAGAGGGCGGCACCCAGCGCCCCGCCCGAGTCGCCCGCCGCGGGCTGGATCCACACCTCGTCGAAGCCGCTCTCGCGGGCGATGCGGCCGTTGGCGACGCCGTTCAACGCCACGCCGCCCGCCATGCAGAGCCGCGTGAGCCCGGTGCTCCTGCGCAGCTCGCGCGCGGCGCGCAGCAACGCGTCTTCCACCACGCGCTGCACGCTGGCGGCCACGTCGGCGTAGTGGCGGCTGCGCTCGCCGGCCGCCCCCGCGCCGGCCACGTCGAAGGGCTCGCGCGGGTCGCGCGGCGGGCCGAAGAGCGAGACGAAGGCGCGGCTGTACGCGCGCTCGTCGGAGTGCTGGAAGGAGAAGTAGCGCAGGTCCAGCGCGAAGCCGCCGTCCTCCTCCACGCGAATCACCTTCCGCACCCGGTCCTCGTAGCGCGGCGTGCCGAAGGCGGCCATCCCCATCACCTTGTACTCCCCCTCGTTCACCTCGAAGCCCAGGAAGGCGGTGAAGGCGGAGTAGAGCAGCCCCAGCGAGTGCGGGAAGCGCGCCTCGCGCTCCAGCCGGATCTCGCTCGCGCCGCCCGCGGACGACGCGGTGCCGAGCGCGGTGGTGGTCCACTCCCCCACGCCGTCGACGGTGAGCAGGGCGGCGCGGTCGAAGGGGGAGCAGAAGAAGGCGCTGGCGGCGTGCGAGAGATGGTGGTCCACGAAGAGCACGCGGCCGGGCGGGATGCCGAGCGCCTCCTGGATGGTGGAGCGGATCCAGAGCTTCTCGCCCATCCACCCCAGCGTGAACTCGCCGAAGGAGCGCCAGGAGCGGGGGAAGGTGCGCAGCGCCGTGAGCAGGATGCGCTCGAACTTCACCAGCGGCTTCTCGTAGAACACCGCGTAGTCCACGTCGCCCGGTTCGGCGCCGGCGCGGCGCAGGCAGAAGTCGATGGCGTGGTGCGGGAAGCGCGCGTCGTGCTTGCGGCGGGAGAAGCGCTCCTCCTCGGCCGCGGCCACCACCTCGCCGTCGCGCAGCAGCGCCGCCGCGGCGTCGTGGTAGTGGCAGGAGATCCCGAGCACCAGCATCAGGACTGGCGGCGCGCGTGGTCCAGCGTCCCCGGCGCCGCTGCCCGCGCGCGCCAGCGTGTCGCGCCCTCCGCCGGCGCCGCGAGGGGGTCCGCCGTGAACCGCCCGACGAGCGCGAACGGCGTCACCAGCAGGAAGTAGGCGGCGCCGAGCAGCAGCCGCGCCTGGAAGTTCCCCATCCGCCGCGCGAAGCGCTTCCACGCGGTCGCCGGCTCGTCCTCCGCGTCCGTGGGCCACGCGGTGGAGGGGGGACGCGCCAGGGCGGAGGCCGCGCCGAGCGCCATCGCCCCCGGGACCGCCGCGGCAAAGCCCCCGCCCCACCTCAGCCGCGGCGCGAGGACGGCGGCGGCGGCGGCGGTTCCGAAGGCGAGGAGCAGGTCGAGGAGGCGGGGGACGGCGCGGCCGCGCGCGGCGAGGGCCGCACCCGCGGAGTAGCCCGCGAGCGCCGCCATCGCCAGCCCGAGCCGGCCGAGGGTCACGGGAGCGTCAGGCCAGGGGGTAGAGGAGCGGCGCCACGGCGGAGCTCTGCGCCAGCAGGAGGAGCACGGCCATCACCACCAGCACCAGCAGCATCGGCAGCAGCCACCAGAGCCGCCGCTCGCGCAGGAAGGCGGCGAGCTCGCCCAGCACCTGGAGACGCGAGAAGACGCGGCGCAGCGTGGCCATGGGGAGGCCTGGAAGGGGGAGCGACAAAGTGTACGTAACAATGCCTGCGGCGGGGGGTGGCGTCAACCGCGAGCCGCGCCGCCCCCGGCCCTCCGGCCCCGGCATCCTGCCGAGCGATCCATCTCGCCGCGGGGTTCCGGAGCCGGGGGCGCGCGTCCCGATGCACGGAGGAACGGAGCGTCTCCATTCCTCCGTGCCCGGGCGAGGGATGCGGCTTCGAGACCGCGGCGCGGCGGGCTCCGCCGCGCCGCCGGCGCCGTCAGAAGCCGAGAATGCGCCGGACGCGGGAGGAGGACCCGCGGCAGACGGTGCTCGTGTAGTTCCAGTACGTCTCCTCGTAGGTCGTGCAGGCGTAGGGCTCCACGTGCTCCTCGGGCGCCTGGGGCTCGAGCCGGAGCGCGGCCGCGGCGACCTGCTCGCCGCCGGGGGAGCCCATCTTCACCTCGAAGCTCCAGTCGTCGCCCAGGGGAACGAGCCCGTCGCCCCAGCCGTAGTCGTAGTTCCAGTGGTACACGGACAGGTCCTGCCCCGTGAGCGTGTCCCACATCCTGCTGTACTGCCGGCTGTGGTAGGTGACCGTCCCCGCGAACCAGGAGTAGTTGATGGAGGTCTGTCCCACCCCGTCGTAATTGAAGGTGCACAGGTACAGCATCGCGCGGCCGTCGTACTCGCCCACGCACAACGGGTCCGTGCCACTGCTGGTCTGCATGAACCCGGCGGACGTCACCACCCGGCCGCCGGTGGACATGGAAGCGCGCACGTCGAGCGAGCCCGGGATCTGCGCGGGCATGAAGGCGTACATGCTCGCATACTGCTGCGAGTAGGCGTTCACCTCTTCCTGCACGGACTCGCCCGCCAGCCCCGACGAGCCGTCCCTCCACGACTGGTCGAGCCGCATGCTGTCCACGCCCGTGGTCTGGGTGAACGAGGCGCTGGTGTAGAAGCGGGGGCTCTCGCCGTGCACCGTGACGACGGCCGAGTCGGCGTTGTTCCCCGCGTCCCACTCGCGCTGGTCCGTGGAGACGCGCACCTCCAGCGGGTAGCTGCCGGGGTTGAGGAAGCTCCAGGTCATCGCGCAGGTCACGGCGTCTCCGGCGTCGATCCACACGCCGTCGGCCCGGTCCACCAGCTCCCCCGCGACGTAGAGGCTGCACACGGCATACACCCCCATGTCTCCGTTGCGCTCCGAGACCACCGCCAGGATGTTGACGGGGGTGCCGGTCTCCACCTGGGCCGGGGCCGCCATCTCCACGCGCAGCTCGGGGAGCCGCTTGACGCTCTCCGTAACCGTCACCACGTCCGTCCGCTCCCCGTCCAGCCCCCCGACGTTCGCCTGCACCCTGAGCCGGTCGCCGCCGCCGAGCCCCCGGAAGCGAAGCTCCGGCGGAAAGGTGCCGAACGGCACCACGACGTCGGGATCCCCGCCGTCGAAGCCGTTGAGGTTGCGGGTGAACCTGTGCCTGCCGTCGGCGGACGACGCCTTGACCTGCGCCCGTCCGATGTACCCGTTGCGCCACCACTCCGTCGCGTGCCGGGTGGTGAGGTAGAGCGAGGTGGTGCCCTCCCGGTCGAGCAGGGCCAGGGCGTTCAGGACCGCGTTGCCGGAGCGGCCGGTGGCCGGCTTGCCGCCTCGGTCACGGTACCGGACCGAGGTGGATACCAGCGCTGGGCCCGACGCCGTGGTCGCGCGCGCCGTGACCCCGCCCGGCGCCCGAAGGGCGGGCCCCTCCGTGGGTGTGTCGGTGCACGCGCCGGCGAACAGCGCGAGCGTGGCGGCGGCCAGCAGGCCGCACGGCGTACGTGTCTTCATTCCAGGTGTCTCCGGTCTGCATGAAGGGAGGGCGGCCGCCGGCGAATGCACGGCCCGTGGTACCGGCGGCGGTAAGTTGGAACGGAATGGCCCATTGCAATAGGTGAACCCCTGGAGCCGATTGGCACCATCTGCTTGTATTCCAGATGTTTACAAATGGATTGACAGAGTTTCTGGGTGGGACCACGCGCCCCAGATGGTGCACCGATGTCTCGGTCGTATGTCCCACGGTTTGTCCGCAAGGATGATGATTGGGGAGATGAAAGGCAGCGGCCCCGCCTGCACCTGGCAGGCGGGGCCGCTCCGATCGTCGCGGTGACAGGCGTGGACGGCGACCGCCCCGGCACCTACACCGTGACCGTGCGCCAGGCCGGCTACCAGCCCTGGTCGCAGAGCGGGCTAGAGGTGGAGGACGGCACCTGCGGGGTGCGCACGGTCGAGGTCACCGCGCGCCTGCAGCCCGCCGGATAGGGGAGCCTGGAAAGGCATCTCACGGTCGAAATGGATCATACAGAGGTCACAGGGGACACGGAGGAACTGCAGCGTTTCCTCCGTGTCCCCTGTGCGCTCCGTGAGAGATTCTGTATCTGTTCAAAAGTCGACGATCGACACCCTATGCGACGCTTATTGCACGGCATACATTGAGGTGTCGCGGGCACGAGAGGGTGCGATGACCACGGCGAGCGCGTGCGTTGGGCCTGTAACATCCACCCCCTGTGCCGCTTCCCGTGGCGGAACCCGCAACCGCACCGTCGCGGACACCTGCCCCTGCATCCGAGCAGGGCATCGTAGCCTCAAACCTTCAACAGGCAGGACGTCATGAAGAAGCTTCGCCTGCACCCCGAAGAGCTGCGCGTGGAGTCGTTCCCCACCGCGCGGGAGACGTCGCGGGCCGGTACCGTGCTCGGCAACGAGGTTCGCACCTACTGGGAGTCCGCCTGCTACACGGGGCCCGAGTACGGCCCCACCTGCGAGCCGGTGTACACCTGCCCCGAGTGCGCCTCGCCGCCGGAGACCATGTACCAGTGCGACCCGCCCGCGGAGACGTTCCCCTGCTGACCCGCGCCGCCGGGCGGCCGGAGCTTCACGGGCAGCCCGCTCCGCCAAGCGCACGGTTCGCCCGGCGCAGGCGGTGACGCGGAGTCACGCGAGAGTGGTTCTCTCCGTGCCCCCGCCTCTGCGTGATGGCATTGATGGACGGCGGAAGGGGCATTGATGGCTCCGCTCCTGATTGGAGGCGCGGTCGCGGTGGGGGCAGGGGCTCCCGCTGCCCGCGCCACCTTCATCGCGGGAGCTCCGATCATGACCATGTACTACTCCCAACCGCCCCTGGCCGGGAGCCTGACCACCGCGGCGAGCCTGCTCGCGTGGACCCCGGGGAACGATCCCGCCAACGTCGCCTCCGTTCCCCTCGCCAGCCGGGGCGGGATGCCGGCCGCCCCGCGCATGATGATCATGGGGCCGGGCCCCACGCCCGGCTTCGACCTCCTTTCCCAGGGCGGCAGCAACCAGGACATCTTCAACTTCGACCGCTGGCAGTACGTGGACATCATGGCGTTCGGCCAGACGACGTTCGCGATCCCCCCGGTGGTGTGGATCAACGCCTGCCATCGCAACGGCGTGCTGGCGCTCGGCGGGATCTTCACCTACTGGCAGCCGAGCTTCGACGACTTCTACACCCTGATGGCCGACGCGGCGACCGCCACCCAGGCCGCGAGCCAGCTCGCCGCGATCGCGCAGTACTACGGGTTCGACGGCTACCTGGTCGACATCGAGTACTTCACCCAGACCAGCAACGTCGACCAGGGCGCCACGATCGACGCCACGGTCTTCCAGACCTTCCTCTCCACGCTGCGCGCCGCACTGCAGGGCAACTCGCCCGCGTCGTTCCTCATGTACTACGACACCATCAACGCCGGCTTCACCCCGGCGGTCGTGGACGGGTACTGCAACGAGCTCGGTCCCGACAACCAGATGTTCTTCCAGGACGGCGCCACCATCGTCTCGGACGGGATCTTCCCAAACTACCACTGGGACGACTGCAAGCTCGACGAGAGCGCGAAGCTGGCGACGGCGCTCGGCCGCTCGCCGCTCGACGTGTACATGGGAACGGACGTGGGAGTGTACGGCTCCCGGACGTGGGAACGGGTGCGGGATTCGGCGCGAAAAAACCTCTCCGCCGCGCTCTGGTCGGCGACGGCGCCGTTCTCCAACCGTACGGACGAGGTGTCGTTCCAGTCGCTGATGGACGAGCTGTGGGGTACGGGGCTCGATCCGAAGACCGGCCTCGCGGCGGTGATCGCGGCTCGCCCGGTGCCGGCCGCGCTCCCCTTCTGCACCACCTTCAACCAGGGGCAGGGGCGCCAGTTCTACTGGCCGCTCCACGGCACGCAGACGTACGGCGGCAGCGACTGGAACAACCTCTCGCTCCAGGACGTGGCGACGAGCTACAACGGCTCCGTCTGGACCGCCGCGGGAAAGCCGGATGCCTTCACCCTCGACGTCTCGTACGACCTGGCGTTCGACGGCGGCTCGTTGCTGCTGCTGGCCGCGGGGAGCGACCTGGACCTGGAGGCGTTCAGCGTGATCGACCTGTACCGCACCGCCTGGCCGATGGCGAACGGGCTGGAGGCCGCGTACGCGGTGTCGATGGCGGAGCATGCGGAAAGCGACGTCGCCATCGGGCTGCTGCTCGACGATCCGGACAACACGCTGCTGCTGCTCGCGCCGCCGTCGTCGAGCCCGTTCTCGGCGCCGAAGATCTCCGGCCATGACGTGGTGCCCGTCACGCCCTCGTCCACCACGGCGATCACGGCTCCAAGCACGCAGGGAGGCGCGGAATGGACCGTGCGCTCGTACGACAGCCTGCCGGCGACGTACGGCGCTTACAACGTCGTCGAGGTGCTCGCCGTCGCCAGGCTGCACGGCATCTTCAAGCGTGACGAGGGCGCGCCGCAGCTCTACCTGGGCCAGCTCGTGGTCACCGAGAGCGGCGGGCTGGCCACGGCGCCGGGGAGCGTCACGGGGCTGGCGGTCGAGTCGCAGTGGGTGACACTGCCGCAGGGCCCCGCCGCGGTGAACCTCCAGCTCTCGTGGACCCCGCCGGCCACGGGCACGGTGCGCGCCTACGACCTCTCCTACACCTACACGATCGCGGGGAACACCACGCAGGTGTGGCTCGGCCGCACGACGAACACGATCTACTTCGTCGACCAGCTCTACTTCCCCGTGCTGGGGGGACAGGCGTACACCACGGAGCTGCAGCTCGTGGTGCAGGTGATCGGCGGCAACGGCGTGGAGCAGAGCGTGGCCGACGCGGCATCGGTCCCGTTCTCCTGGACCCCGCCGAGCTGACCGGCCGGCCGGGAAAAGCATCACGCAGAGACACGGAGGCACAGAGAGACTCGGCGGTTCTCCCTGCGCCTCCGCGTCCCTGCGTGAGACGGTGTCAGCCTCGTCGCGCGCGTCAGCGCATCCTACCCATAACGCCGCCTTACGTCCGCGACCGAACCGGCGACCAGCGTTTCGAGCACCGACGGGTCGAGGTCGGCAAGCTGTTTGAAGTACAGGCAGGACTTGCCGAGCTTGTGCCTGCCGAGCGTGGACAGCAAAGACCTTTGCTCCTCTCCTTCGGCCATCAGGTAGACCACCAGCTCTCGGCCGCGGATGGCGAAGCCCGTCAGCGGGGCTTCCCCGGTTCGCCCGCTTTCGTAGGTAAACCGGTAGGAGCCATACCCGACGATGCTGGGCCCCCACATGTATGGTGTTTGCCCGGTGACCCTCTCGAGCAGGGCCATCAGCTCACGGCAGTCCGCATGTTGCCGCGCACTGGCTCTCGCGGCGATGTAGTCATCAACGCTGGCGCCGGTGGGCCTGGTCTTGTTCTCGGCCATTGGGATCGTCCGCGGTTGCCGGTTCTCGCGACTGATGCCTCAACGGTCAGGGGATTCGA
>Ga0070685_10000299_pt1 | contig 31321 bp, 19 predicted proteins | sample KBSS13LmetaG_FD_65651 | JGI IMG/M metagenome (GOLD analysis project Ga0070685, IMG submission 65651) | Switchgrass rhizosphere microbial communities from Kellogg Biological Station, Michigan, USA - KBS S1-3L metaG | ecosystem: Host-associated > Plants > Roots > Rhizosphere ...
AGCCGGGAGGTGCTGGGAGAGAGCGGGCGCCGGTCCGAAAGGACCGGCGCCCAGGGCTTTTCGGGGCCTGCGGCTGCTCGCACGCCGCGCGAGGGCCGGACGATTGCGAGCCGGGAGCGCGTTCGCGATCCGCGCCAGGAGCCCGATCGGGGCAAACCACGCGAAACCTCCGCAGCCGCCGGTCATCCCACCCAACTCCCCGGCCCTGGCACGCGCGTCAACGTGCACGACCCGCAGTGTGGTTTCGCACCCTGCGGACGCAACCTCATCGACGCCAGCGAGGATGGCCAGGACCTGGCCCGTGCAATGTGAACGCCGCGCGTGGATGCCCGTACGGCACCAAGTTTGCCCTGAGTGAACAGTGAAGTCCCGCAGCACGAGGGACCACCCAAGGGCAAGAAGATCGGGGCGTAACGAACTTCCGGGGAAGCCGGGAGAAGCTGGGAGAGAGCGGGCGCCGGTCCGAAAGGGCTGGCGCCCAGGGTTTTTGGGGCAGACCACCCAACGCCTCCCCTGCGGGGGCCTTCTCACCCAACCCCGCTCACCCGAAGCGCACGGCAGCGTGCACGACCGCGCCGTGCGCTTCGCGATGCGCACGCGCAACCCCATGTGCCCAGCGGCCACCTGCGATCGGACACGAATGCAATATGAACGCTGGGCCGGTATCGCAGAGCGGCATTGCGTTTGCCTTGAGTGAACGGTGAAGGTCTCGAGTTCCGGGACCACGACCCGAAGACCCCGATACCAGCGAGGCTCAAAGTGAAACGCAGCACTCCCCACTCAGCGGCCGTGATCGCGGCCCTGGCCATCTTCCTCACGGGTTGCTCTCGCAACCCGGTCGCCCCCGGCACCGTGGGCGCTCCAGCGGACGGCCCGCTGGCGGTCAGTGTGATTCCGGAAGATGTGCCGCCTGCCAACGGCGGTACCCCCAACACGCGAACCTTCACGCTCACCGCGAGCGAGGAGGGGGTTGCCACGGTCGGCCGGTGGACGCTCTACATCCGCAAGAACTCGCTCACGATGCCGGCCACGATCACGCTGCACGTGGCGGACCCGGAAGCCATGGAGGTCGACGTCGACGTGCAGCCGGCGGCGGCGAACAACTTCAAGCAGACGGTGTTCCTCACCGCGAACCTGAGCGACGTGGCCGGCTTCGACTACTCCAAAGGCGGGATCCTGAGCTGGAACGGCGCCTGGGTGAAGGCCAGCTACTCATCGCACCAGAAGCAGGAGAACATGGTCGGCCGCTTCACGATCCTTGGGAACACCATGGTCGCCTACAACGTCTCGAGCAAGTTGTGAATCAGGACTGACGAACTTCCGGGAAGCCCGGAGTCGCTGGGATAGCATGGGCGCCGGTTCTCGCGAACCGGCGCCCAGGGTCTTTCGCTGCAGCACCCGCCCTAGTGCTTGACGATCTCGCCCTCGTCCGAGAGATCGAACCTCGCCGCCAGCGGCTCCTTGGGCAGGCCGGGCATGCGCAGGATCTCTCCGGTGATGGGGATCACGAACCCGGCGCCGGCCGCGAGCTGGATCTCGCGCACCGTGACCAGGAAGTCCTTCGGACGACCGAGCAGTGCAGGATTGTCGGACAGCGACTGCTGCGTCTTGGCGATGCACACCGGGAGCTTGCCGAACCCGAGCTTCTCCAGCTGGTCGCGGTCGCGCTTCGCCCGCGCCGTGTAGTCCACGGCCTGGGCGCCGTACATCTCGCGGGCGACGGTGCGGATCTTGTCCTCGATGCTGGCGTTCCAGTCGTAGAGCGGCTTGAAGTGCGGCTCCTTCGCCTTCACCAGGTCGTGCACCACCTCCGCCAGCTCGGTGCAGCCCTTGCCGCCCTCGGCGAAGCCGCGGCTCACGACCGCCTTGAGCTTCATCGCCTCGCAGTGCCGCTGCAGCGTCTCCACCTCCTCGGCGGTGTCCGAGGGGAAGTGGTTGATCGCGACCACGGAAGGCTGCTCGAACTTGTTGATGTTCTCGAGGTGCTTCTCCATGTTGGAGAAGCCGCGCATCATGGCGCGCAGGTCCGGGGTGTTGACGTCGGCCACGCGCACGCCGCCGTGCATCTTGAGCGCGCGGATGGTCGCCACGAGCACCGTGCACGCCGGCGCGAAGCCGCCGTAGCGGCAGTTGATGTCGAAGAACTTCTCCGCCCCGAGCTCGAACGCGAACCCGGCCTCGGTGACGACGATGTCGGCGTGCACCAGCGCCGCCTGCGTCGCCGCGATGGTGTTCGTGCCGTGGGCGATGTTCGCGAACGGCCCGCCGTGCACGAACGCCGGCACGCCCTCGGTCGTCTGCACCAGGTTCGGCTTGACGGCGTCGCGGAGCAGCGCCGCCATGGCGCCGACCGCCTTGAGGTCGGTGGCCGTGACCGGGGAGCCGTCAGCGCGGTAGCCGACGACGATGCGCCCGAGCCTGGCCTTCAGGTCGGCGATGCCGTCGGCGAGGCACAGGATCGCCATCACCTCGCTCGCCGCCGTGATGTCGAAGCCGGTCTCGCGCGGGACGCCCTCGGTGCGGCCGCCGAGCCCGATGACGATGTCGCGGAGCGCGCGGTCGTTCATGTCCACGACCCGCTTCCAGCTCGCGCGGCGGGCGTCCATGCCGCTCGCGGTATCGTGGTGGAGCGCGTTGTCCACGAGCGCGGCGAGCAGGTTGTGCGCGCTCGAGACGGCATGGAAGTCGCCGTTGAAGTGCATGTTGATGTCGTCCACGGGCACGATCTCGGAGGCCCCGCCGCCGGCGCCGCCGCCCTTCATGCCGAACGTGGGCCCGAGGCTCGGCTCGCGCAGCGCCACCGCCGAGCGCACGCCGATCTTCGCCAGGCCCTGCGCGAGCCCGACGCTGGTCGTGGTCTTGCCCTCGCCCGCGGGTGTGGGCGTGATCGCCGATACCAGCACGAGCTTGCCGCGCCACGGCCGGCCGCGGAACGACTCCAGGGCGAGCTTTGCCTTCCAGTGACCGTACGGCTCCACGTGCGCCGGATCGATGTTCAGCGACTTCGCGACCTCGAGGATGGGCTTCATGGGCGCGCACTATAGAGGCCGCCCGCCCGGGCGGCGAGACGACTTTGGAATACCAGCAAAGGCACCCTCCGGCCCGTGCCGAGAACCAGCATCAAGCCCGGCTCCGCCCCGGCCGAAAACGGCTACGGAGTCCCCCGGAGTCACCCAACCACCGTCGCACGCAATAGCGCGCCCGAGGTCACGCCGTGGACACCCGATCATCGATGCCCTGGACCGAATACGGACCGAACGCCGAGCTCCTGCGACAGGCACGGAGCGGCGATGTCGACGCGCTGCTGCGCATCCTCGACCCGTACAAGCTCCCGCTCTGGCGCGCATGCCTCGCGATCACGCAGCAGCGGGACGCGGCCGACCGGCTGTTCGAGGACACGATCGGCTGCGCGACGCAGGAGCTGTCGGGCGCCCCGGACGGGCAGCCTCTGCTGCTGTGGCTCGTGCGCCTGGCGCGTGAGCTGGACGCGCACCACGCCCGCACCAGCCCACGCGACCCCGGGGCACCCGGCGAAGCCGGGTCCGCCGGCACGAACCGCCCGGATGGCAAGCCGTGGGACGAGAGCGCACCCGACGTGGACGTCGAGCGGCACGCGCTGCGCGCCTACGCGATGCTCGACACCGATGACCGCTGGCTGCTCGCGCTGCGGCTGTTCGAGCGGCTCTCCTATCCCGACATCGCACGCGCCACCGGCGTACCGGTCGATGAGGTCGCCGGCCGCCTGGCGGCCGCACGCGACGAGATCGACCGCGAGCTGGACGCCGAGGAGCGTGCGGCATGAGCCACCTCACGACCGCGCAGATCTCGGCGTCGCTCGACGGCGCGCTCACCGGGCCCGACTCCGAGCGCGCGCTCGCGCACCTCTCGTCCTGCGTCCTGTGCAAGGAGCACCGGGACCGGGTCGCCACGCACGACGACGCGCTGCGCCGCCTGTTCGCGTTCGAGCCCGATCACCGCGCGCTCGACGAGTCGGCGCGCGCCGCGGTGGAACGGTTCGCCCGCTTCAGGCCTCCGGCCAATGCCGACAAGCCCTCGATCCAGCAGGACGCACACGCGACGCCCGCGGACCCGGCGCAGCCTCTGCCGCCGGCGCGCGAGCCCTCGCGCGGGATGCGCACGATCGGGGCGGACGCCGAAGCTGACCAACCGCTCGACGTCGCGCCGCGGCTCGACACCGAGCGCACGACCCCGCCCCGGCCGGAGCGCGGGCCCGGGTCGCTCGTGGAGACGTACGACGCGTTCAACGACAGCGCCTACGCCGGGCCGGCCGCGCGGGAATCGCCGCCGCTGCTCGGCCGGCCGCTGGCGAAGCCGGAGGCGAACGCGGAGCCGTCGGCGCCGCGCAAGGAATACCGCCATGGCGGCGTGCGCCGCGACACGCCGGCGCCGAGCGAGCGCGAAACACCCGTGCGCCGGCCCGATCGGCCGGAGCCCGCATCGCGACCGGACGGCTTCGGCGTCAAGCACGAGCAGGAGCCGGCATGGGCGCGGCTGGGCTTCCAGCCCGATCCGTCCTCGCCCGGCGCCTTCCGCGAGACGCTCACGGGCGCGGTGATCTCACCGCCACCCGTGGCCGGGCAGCGTTCGAGATCGCAGCGCTCTTCTTCCGGGCGCACCGCGCTGATCGCGTCGCTCGTGCTCATTGGCGGCCTGGTCGCGGTGGCGCTGGCGATGCGCCTCCCGACCGGCGCGCACCTGAGCGTGCGCTTCGGGGGCGCCAAGGACAGCACGCCGGCGTCGACGCCGGGCACGATCGAGGTGAGGAGTGCCACCACGGCACCACCGGTGGACGTTGCTGTACCACCGTCGTCCGGCGGACCTGCCACCACGCCCGAGGCGCTTCGCCTCTGTGGCCAGGTGGTGGACGTGAAGGGACGCCCCGTGGATGGCGCGCTGCTCACCGTGGCGGTCACCATCGCCCAGACGCGCACCGGCGCCGACGGCCGCTTCTGCCTGGAAGCGCCCGCAGGCGTGCAGTTGGTGGAGGTGCTGGACCCGCGCGGCACCGGCACCACCGCGCGCCAGGTGCGGTTGAGCTTCGTCTCGGGGGCACCCGAGGCGCGCATCGTCCTGCCCTGAGCTTCGGGTGGGCGTGCAGGCCGCACTGAACCGGGGGCTTTAGCCCGGGCCGGGAAAGGCCGAACACATCGGGGACCGCGAGGACGTCTCGCTGCCCTTTTCCCTCGATCCCCGAGGCCCTTCGGCTCGTGCATCCACACTCGCTACGGCCATGGACGGAACCCGGGCGTGACCACGACCTGGTGATCGCCGCACAGCGCGGCGATCTCGCCGCGTTGTTCACGCTGCTGGGCGCTCACCGCGACACGCTCTGGCGCCTGTGCGTCGCGTTGACGCTCGACCAGGCGCGGGCGGAGCGGCTGTTCCACGAGACGCTCGTGCGCGCGGCGAAGAGCCTGCGCTCCATTCCCGCCGACGCGCCCGTGCTCCACTGGCTCGCGCGCCTGGCCACGCACCTCGCGGTGGCGTGGAGCCGGCACGAGGGCCCGCGCACGCCCGACGAGCCCACGGGCGCGTGGCCGGTCACCGACGGCGAGGCGCCGTTGTTCTCGCACGACCCGCGGCTGCTCGCGACGCTGGAGCGATTCCCCGAGCCGGACCGCCTGCTGCTCCTGCTCACCGTGGTGGAGCGACTCTCCTACGGCGAGGTCGCGCGTGTGACCAAGCGCGACGCCGGCGAGGTGGTGCGGCGACTGACCGAGCTCAGAGAGCAGCTCGCGGGCGAGGTGGCGGCATGAAGCACCTGTCCTCGCTCCAGCTCTGCGCGTTCCTCGATGACGTGCTGGTGGGCACGCCCGACGACGGGACCGCGCGCCACCTCGCCACGTGCACGATCTGCCGCGCACGCTACGAGACGTGGTGCCACGTGGACGACAGCCTGCGCGAGCTTCTCGGCCAGGACCCCGACGAGCACGCGATGGAACAGCGCATGAGCTGGGTGCAGATCGTGGTCACGGCCGAGCGCAAGGGGCTTCCCGCGCCCGAGTTCGCGGTGCTGCGCATCGCGCTTCCTCCGCAGCTGCCGGCGCCGCCACCCGTGCAGGTGTTCCCGCCCGGACGCGCACCGGGCTTCGCCGACCCCGCGCCACGAACCACGACGCCCGAGCCGCTCAAGCGGCCGATGCTCCACTCGCCGATCCTCGAATCCCAAGCGCTCGCCCAACGCGCCAGCGCCTCGAGCGCACCCACGCCCGCAGCCCCGCGCGCGGCGCGCCAGCCGGCGCAGCCGCCGGTCGCGGCGGGGGCGAATCCCTCCGCGCCTCCACCCGGATATGCGCGCATGCCGAGGCCGCCGCGCAAGGGATTCGCCGCGTTCGTGAGCCGGCCCGGAATGTGGATCGCGCTCGCGCTCGTGGCCGTGCTCGCCGGGGCAGTCCCGCTCGGCGTGGCGCGCTTCGGGATCCCGGTGATCAAGTTCGGCTTCAAGTCCGGGCACGAGCGCGATGCCGACGTGAAGCCGGCCGGGGATGAGAAGAGCGATGGCGCGGATGACGCCGAGCCGGCGCGAAAGGGGAGCGCCAAGGCGCGGAAGGGCGCCCCGGACGATCCCGGAACGCAGCCCGACGCCTCGGTGCTCTTCGACCTCCCGGCGCTCGAGCCCGAGGACGGCGAACCCGACCCAGGCGCGACCGACGCCGCGCCCACGCGTCCGGGCAAGCCGGCGGATCGCGACACTCCGGCGCGCAGCGGCCCCACGCTCTGCGGCGAGGTGCACAACCCGCAGGGCCAGCCGGTCGAGGGCGCGCGCGTCTACCTCACCTCGCCGCCGCGGATGGTGCGCACCGACAAGAGCGGCCGCTTCTGCATCTCCTGCCCTCAGGGCAAGCGCACGATCCGCATCGAGGCCACGGGGCGCGCGCCGGTGACGCGCACCGTGCAGATGGGAAGCACCAAGCTGGAGACACGGTTCACGCTCGTCCCGGTGAACTGACCCCCACGGAGCCCGCACAGTGCACGATAACTCTAACGCTCACTACTCGTGGACCGAGCCCGGACGCGATCCGGAGCTGGCGCTCGCCGCCCAGCGCGGTGACCTGGGCGCGTTGTTCACGCTGCTGCGCAAGTACCGGCGCGAGCTGTGGCGCGTGTGCTTCGCGCTGACGCTCGACCGCCAGCGCGCCGAACGGCTCGTGCACGACACGCTGCTGCGCGCGGCCAAGAACCTGCGCTCGCTCCCCACCGGCAGCTCGATGCTGCCGTGGCTGGTGCGGCTCGCCGCGCACCTCGCCACCGCGGCGGCGAAGAGCGGGACGCAGGCGCCGGGCGCGGAGCCGTTCTCGCCGGAGGCGCTCGGCACCGGGCTCACCGAGATGGAGCGCCCGGTGCTCGAGGCGTTCGCAGCCCTCCCCGAGGGCGAGCGACTGCTGCTCGCGCTCGACACCATCGAGCACATCTCCTATCCGGAGCTGGCGGTGATCGCGAAGCGCGAGGTCCCGGTGATCATGAACCAGGTCGCCCTGATCCGGGCGCGGATCGCGCGCGAGGAGGCGGCGTGAGGCACGTGACCGCGCAGCAGCTCTCGGCGTTCCTGGACGGCGCGCTCTCGGGCGTCTCGCGCGAGCTCGTCACCCGCCATCTCGCGGCCTGCGCGGACTGCCGCGAGCGGCATGCGCTGTGGCACATCTACGACGAGGTGCTGCAGCGCGTGCTGTCGTGGGAGCCGGACGAGCACACGATGGAGCAGGCGAGCGCGCGCGTGGAGCTGGCGCTCACCGCGGAGCGCCGCGGCCTGGCACTACCCGAGTTCACGTCCGTGCTGAACCCGGTGACGGCGGCGGGCCCGTCTTCTCCGAGCGCATCGGGCATGTTCCCCACGCTGCCGCCGCTCACCCCGCTCCATGGCGCCATGCACAGGCCGGTCGCGGTCGCGCCGCCCGTTCCCTCGGTGCCCGCGACGCCGCCCGCGTCGGTGAACATCCACATCACGCCGTCGGCGAACTCCTACCCGCTCGACCCGCCGGAGTTCGCGCCACCACCCGCACCTCCGGCGCCCTACATGGCCCCGGTCGCGCCACCCGCGCCCGCGCCCCCGCAGTGGTATGCACCGCACCCCCCACCCGCTGGCGCGGCGCCGTGGTATCCGCCGCCCGCGCCTCCCGCTGGAGCCACGCCGTGGTATCCGCCGCCAGCGCCTCCGGCAGGAGCCGCGCAGTGGTACGCGCCGCCACCGCCCGCGGGCTACACGCCGCCCATCTCCCCGCACGAGGACCTGCGCGCGCACGGAGTGCCGCACGCTTCGCGGTGGGCGAGCACGCCGGTGCCGCCGAAGCAGAGTCACTGGGGCCGTGCGCTCCTGATCGGCGCCGCGGTGCTCGGCGTGCTCCTGCTCCTCTCCACGTTCCTGCCGGACGTGATCCGCATCCGCGTTCCGGAGGGCCGCGACGCGAGCCCGACCGTGGAGCTCGTGCACCGCGACGCGCCGACCCTGGCACCCGAGCAGCAGCAGCGCCTCGCCGAGCGCACCTCGAGCGAGCCGCCGCTGGTGCCCTACCGCGCGCTCCCCGCCGACAGCGCCGCCGCTCAGAGCACCCCGGCCGAGGTGCCGCAGGTCGAGCACTCGGACAGCGCGCTCGAGCCGCCGGCCGTCGTCGCCGCGCCGCCGAAGCCGGCGGTGACCGCGAAGGCGCACGCTCCCGCCCGCATCCGCCCGCGGGTCTCGCCCGATCCACAGTCCGAGGACGAAGGCGGCACCGCGGCGGGCGTCGAGCACTCGACGACGTTCGTGCCGGTGAGCGTGAAGACCGAGGTGCGGCTGTCGTCGTCGCAGCCCTCGTCGCAGGCTTCATCGCCGCCGGCGCCCGCGGCGGACACGGCGGGCGACCCGTCGCTGCCGCTGCTTTGCGGCGAGGTCGTGGACGAGTCCGGCGCTCCCATCGAGGGCGCGCGCGTGCAGGTGATGGTGCCCGCGCTCACGATCCGCACCGACAAGCGCGGCCGCTTCTGCGTCGCCCTGCCGGCCGGCGAGCGCACGTTCCTGGTCGACGCGGCCGGCTTCCAGGCGGTGACGCGCGGCGTGGAGCTCTCCGGTGCGACGTTCGAGACCCATGTCACGCTCACGGCGGCGCGGTGATGGAACCGATCGACGACAGCATCCTCGACGACTTCCTCGTCGACTCGCACGAGGGACTCGACCGCCTGGACCAGGACCTGCTCGCGCTCGAGCGCGATCCCGCCGCGAGCGAGGCCGTCGCCAGCGCGTTCCGCGCGCTGCATACGATCAAGGGCACGTGCTCGTTCCTCGGGCTCCGGCGGCTCGAGCGCGTGGCGCACGCCGGGGAGTCGCTGCTCGCCGCGGTGCGCGCGGGCCGGAGGCCATGGTCGCGCGAGATCGCCGACGCGCTGCTCGCCACCGCCGACCGGGTGCGCGCGATCCTCGCCGGGATCGAGGCGAGGCGCCGGGAACCCATCCGTCAGGATGGGTGCGGCCCCGAGGCCCCGCTCGAGCCCGAGGGCGACGATCGCGCGCTCCTGGACGAGCTGGCCGTGTGCGGTGCGACCGTGACGCGGGCACCCGCGCCCGCCGCGGACGCCGCGCCGGCGACGACCGCGCCCGCGAGCGCGCTCCAGCAGCGGCACGTGCGCGTGGACGTGCGCCGTCTCGACGCGGTCATGGACCTGGTCGGCGAGCTGGTGCTCGCACGCAACCAGCTCCAGGTCTCGCTCGCCCGGAGCGAGGCCCGGTCGTACGCCTCGGGGCTCGATGCCGCCGCGTTGCGGCTCGACCACGTCACCGCGCGGCTCCAGGACGAGGTCATGCGCACGCGCATGCAGCCCGTCTCGGCATCGTGGGCGCGGCTGCCCCGGCTCGTGCACGACGCGGCGACCGCGTGCGGCAAACGGGTGCGGCTGGAGACACGCGGCGACGGAACCGAGCTGGACCGCGCGCTCGTCGAAGCGCTGAAGGACCCGCTCACGCACCTGGTGCGGAACGCCATCGCCCATGGCATCGAGGACGCGGCCGGGCGCGCGCGCGCCGGCAAGTCCGAGGAGGGTGTGCTGCGGCTCCACGCGTACGAGGAGGGCGGCAGCGTGCGGCTCGAGCTGGCCGACGACGGCGCCGGCATGAGCGTCGAGCGCATCCGCGAGCAGGCCATCGCCCGCGGGCTCGTGGACGGCGAGCGCTCGCGGCGGCTCACCGACGAGGAGTGGCTCGAGTTCGTGTTCGTCCCCGGGTTCTCCACCGCGTCGCAGGTCACGAGCCTCTCCGGCCGCGGCGTGGGGCTGGATGCCGCACGCGCGTCGATCGAGTCGGTGGGCGGCACGATCGGCGTGCGCAGCGTGCGCTCGGAGCCGGGCCGGGCCGGGTCCGGCACCACGTTCACCATCCGGCTCCCGCTCACGCTCGCAATCCTGCCCGCGCTCATGTTGGAGCAATCGGGCGAGACGTTCGCATTACCCCAGGCGAACGTGCTCGAGATGCTGCGCTGCGGCGAAGGACACGCGCGCATCGAGCGCGGGGCACCCGGCGGAGCCGGGTCCGACCGGCCGGTGTTCCGGCTCCGCGGCGAGCTGCTGCCGGTCCTGGAGCTGGGCCGCTGGCTCGGCATGGACGCGGACGGCGCACCCATCCTCGCGGATGGGTCCCCGTCGCCGCGCCACCTGCTCGTGCTCACGTCCGACGGCCGGCGCTACGGGCTCGCGGTGGACCGCGTCTGCGACACGGAAGACATCGTGGTGAAACCGATCGACCACCGGCTGCGCGAGGGCGGCGCGTTCGCGGGCGCCACCGTGCTCGGCGACGGCCGCGTGGCGTTGATCCTCGACGCACACGCCCTGGCGCTCCGCGCCGGCCTCGCCTCCACGGGTGTCGCGCAACGGACCGCCGCGCCGCAGGCGAGGGGTGATGAAGCGATCGCGCGCGTGCCGCTGCTGGTCGTTCGCGCTCGCCGCGGCATCCGCGCCGCGGTGCGGCTGGAAGAGATCGACCGCGTGGTGGAGTTCGAGTCGGCCGCGTTCGAGCGGCTGGACGATCATCCCGTGGTGCGCCTGGAGGGCGAGGTGCTGCCGGTGGCCGCGTTCGCGGGCGACCCATCGCTCGCGGCACCCGGCGCGTTCGCCGAGCCGCGGACCTGGCCGGTGCTGGTGCGCGCCGAAGCCGGCCGGCGCGTCGGGCTCGTCGTGGACGAGGTCGTGGACATCGTCGGCTGGGACGGCGCCGCGACCACTCCCGCGGCGGCCACGGGCGCGCCGCTCCGGATCGTGCTCGACGACCACGTCACCGACCTGGTGACGCTCGAAGGGGCGGCGGCGTGAGCGCCCGCACGGCGGCGAGTCCGCAGGCGTGGTGCACGTTCCGGCTCGCGCAGGGCCACTACGGCGTCGAGCTCGCCCGCGTGCAGGAGGTGCTCCGGCCGCTCCCGCTCACGCGCGTGCCGCTGGCGCCGCCGGCGATCGCGGGCCTCGTCAACCTGCGCGGGCGCATCGTGACCGTGGTGGATCCGCGCGTGGTGCTCGGCGTCGAAGCCGCGCCCGCCGCCTCGGGCGGGCTCGTGGTCGTGCACGGCACGGAGGGCGCTGTGGCGTTGCACGTGGACGCGATCGGTGACGTGCGGCGCGCGGACGCGACGGAGCCGCCGCCTGCGCTCGCCGGCTCGACCGCGGACGGCGATCGCGACGCCATCTCTCGCACGATCGCGCTCCCCGGACATCTGCTCTCGATACTCGACCTCGATCGCGTGCTCGCGCGCGCGTTCGCAGCGGACGTTCCCACCTTCCGGCCTCCGGCCGGGGAGCCGCGCTCATGACCTGGAGCATCCGCAAGCGGCTCCTCGCGCTCTCGCTCCTGGGCCTCGTGCTGCTCCTCGCCGTGGCGGGCACCGGCACCTGGAACCTGCGGCGAGCGAGCGAGACCAGCCGCACGATGCAGCGCTGCGTGTTCACCGTGCGTGACCAACTCGAGCTCAATCTCCTGAACGCGGCGATCCGCGCCGACGTGCTCGCGGTGCTCGCGGCGCGCACGCCGGCGGAGCGGAACGAGGAGGTGGCCGCGCTCGAGCAGCAGGTCGGCAGGCTATCGCACTTCTCCGGCCGCGCCGCCGACGAGGAGTTCGATGCGCAGACCGCGGCGCTCCTCAAGGACGCGCGCGACGGCTCGCGTCGCGTCGCGGACCTGGCGCTGGACCTGGCACACCGTCACCAGAAGGGCGACGCCGCCGCGATCGAGCGGCTGCTCCCCGAGTTGCGCGCGGAGTGGTCGCAGTTGGAGCCGGTCGCCGCGCGCGTGAGCGACCGGCTGGAGACGCTCACCACCACCGCGGCACACGACCTGGACCAGGCGGGCGGCGCCGGCGGCCTGCTCATGGTGGTGATCGCCTCGATCGCGCTCCTGGCGATGCTGTTCGCCGCGCACGCCGTGCGCCAGGGCATCGTCGAGCCGCTGGATGCCGCCTCACGCGTCATGGACGCGATCGCGGGCGGTGACCTGGACGCGCGCGTCACCTCGACGCGCGACGACGAGCTGGGGCGTCTCGGACGCGACGTCAACCGCGCGGTGGAAAGCCTCTCCGGCGCGCTCGCACGCATCGCCGACAGCGCGGTCGCGGTGGGCAATGCCTCCGAGGAGCTGGCGTCGGTGAGCAGCCAGCTCCAGGCGAGCGCGGTGGAGACCACCGAGCAGATGAGCGTCGCCACGCGCGCGAGCAAGGAGACCAACACCTCGGTGCGGCTGGTCGCGGCCTCGGCCCAGCAGGTGGGCGCCGGCATCCGCAGCGTCGCGCAGAACGCCAAGGAAGCGGCCGACGTGGCGGCGGCCGCGGTGCGCGCGGCCACCGCGGCGAACGCCGCGATCCGCGAGCTGGGCGAGAGCAGCGAGCAGATCGACAACGTCGTCCGCGTCATCAGCGCCATCGCCGAGCAGACGAACATCCTTGCCCTGAACGCCGAGATCGAGGCGGCGCGCGCGGGCGAGGCGGGCAAGGGTTTCGCCGTGGTCGCGAACGAGGTCAAGGAGCTGGCCAAGGAGACGGCGCGCGCCACCGACGACATCGCGCGGCGCGTGAGCGCGATCCGCGACGACCGCGGCGGCGCGGTCACCGCCATCGCCGAGATCACCCGCATCATCGAGCAGATCAGCACCACGCAGTCGGCGATCGCGGCTTCGGTGCAGGAGCAGAGCGCCGCCACCGCCGAGATCACGCGCAACATGGGCGAGGCCGCCCGCGGCACCGACGAGATCGCCGCCACGGTGGGCCAGGTGGCGCGCGCCACCGAGAACACGTCCACGGCGGCGCACGAGACGCTGCGCGCGGCGAGCGAGCTGGCGATGATGGCGACCGAGCTGCAGCGCACGGTGAGCCAGTTCCGCTTCGGCGCGCGCGGCGCGGAGGCGAAGCGCGCCGAGCCGCGCACGCCGGGTCGCGTCGTCGGTCGCATCGCGCCGGGTACCAGCGCGGCCCGGAAGCCGGCGCCGGCGGAGGACCTGGCGGCATGAGCGAGCGCGGCGCGGAAGCGCGCACCACCCCGGAGGGCGCCGCCGGCGCGGGTCTCCACCGCCACGTGCACCAGCTCGCGGCGCTGTCCCAGCGTCTCTCGCAGTGCGGCTGGGAGACCGACACCGAGGCCGAGCGCACCGCGGCCCAGGCCGAGTCGTTGTCCGTCGTCGCGGAGCAGACCTCGGAGAACGTCGCCAGCGTGGCGGTGGCGGTGGAGCAGATGGGCGTGAGCATCCAGGAGATCTCGCGCAACACCTCGGAGGCGGCGGCGATCGCCGCCTCGGCGGAGCGCGAGGCGCAGGCGGCCGTCGAGCGTGTCCAGCGCCTGGGCGACGTGAGCGGGCGGGCCGGGGGCGTGGTGAAGTCGATCTCCGCGGTCGCCCGCCGCACGCACCTGCTGGCACTCAATGCGGCGATCGAGGCGGCGCGCGCCGGCGAGGCCGGGCGTGCGTTCCAGGTGGTGGCCACCGAGGTGCGCTCGCTGGCGCGCCAGACCTCGGCCGCGGCCGAGGAGGTGACGCGCACGCTCGAGGAGGTGCGCGCCGACGGCCACGAGGCCGCTGCCGCGATCACCGGCATCCGCGGCACGATCCACGACATCGCCATGATCTCGCGCACGATCGCCGAGGCGGTGGCGCAGCAGCTCCGGACCGCCGACGAGATCAGCCGCAACCTGAACGACGCCGCGACCGGCGTGATCACGATCAGCGAGCAGAGCGGCGCGGTCGCCGAGGGCGCACGCCGCATCCGCGCCCAGGCCGACGCCGCGCAGCGCGTGGCCGTCGACCTCGCGCGCCTGTCCACCACGCTCGGGAGCCTGGCCACACGCCTGGAGGGAACACCCGCAGCCGCGAATGAACCGCTTCTGCCCATGGGAGGGACGCCGTGAAGGCACTGGTCGTGGATGACTCGCGCGCCATGCGCCGCATCATCGCCAAGCTGCTCGTCGAGCTGGGGTTCGAGGTGCACGAGGCCGCCTCCGGGCTCGAAGCGCTGCAGATCGCTGACAAGCTGGACGGGCTGTCGCTCGTGCTGCTCGACTGGAACATGCCGGAGTTGGACGGGCGCCAGGTGCTCGAGCGCCTGCGCGCGGACGAACGCTTCGCCGACCTGCCGGTGATGATGGTCACCACCGAGAGCGAGATGGAGCAGGTGGAGGTGGCGCTGAACGCGGGCGCGAGCGAGTACCTGATGAAGCCGTTCGACCGCCAGGCATTGCTCGAGAAGCTGCTGCTGCTGGGCTTCGATCCGGAGAGCAGGGCGGCCTGATGAGCGAGCTTCGCGTCCTCGTCGTCGACGACAGCGTCGCGGTGCGGCGCGCCCTCAGCGATGCCCTCGAGCGCGAGCCCGGCTTCACCGTGTGCGGCGCGGCGCCGAACGGCGCGCTGGGGCTCGAGCTGGTGGAGCGCTCGCGCCCGGACGTGGTCGTGCTCGACCTCGAGATGCCGGTCCTGGACGGCCTCGACTTCCTCACCCGTCTCCGGCCGCAGCACCCGCGGCTGCCGGTGCTGGTGTTCAGCGGCACCGCGGGGCACGCGAACGAGGCCACGCTCGAGGCGCTGTGGCGCGGCGCGAGCGACTACCTCTTGAAGCCGCACGCCCTCGCCGCGGAGGAGATGGGGGCGTTCCTGCGCGCGGAGATGTTCCCGCGGCTGCGCGCGATCGCGCGCGTGCCGGTGGAGCGCGCGGCACCCGCGACCTCGGCCGCGGCCCACCTCGCGCTCGTGACGGCGCCGCGGCCCGCGCCCGGCCGCGGCGGCGATCCCGCGCCGGACGTGCTCGTGGTCGGGGCTTCCACCGGCGGCCCGCGCGCGCTCGCGGCCGCACTCGGCGAGCTGCCGCCCGACTTCCCGCTCCCGATCGCCGCGGTCCAGCACATGCCCGCGGAGATGAGCGAATTCCTCGCCAGCGGCCTCGCCGCCAACTGCCGCATGCGCGTTCGACTCGCGGGAGATGGCAACGTGGTCGAGCCCGGCGTGCTGTGGCTGGCGCCCGGTGGCGCTCACCTGACGATCGCTGGAGAAGGCGCGCGGGCGTGCTTCCGGCTCGATCACGGACCCGAGGAGAACGGCTGCCGGCCGGCGGTGGACCCGCTGTTCCGCTCCGCGGCGCGCGTGTTCGGCGCCGGCACGCTGGCGCTGGTCTTGACCGGCATGGGACAGGACGGCGCCGCCGGCGCGCGCGCCGTGCACACGGCCGGCGGCCGCGTGCTGGTGCAGGACGAGGCTTCGAGCGTGGTCTGGGGCATGCCCGGTGCGATCGCGCGCGCGGGCCTCGCGGATCGAGTGCTGCCGCTCTCGCAGCTCGGCGGCGAGCTGCTCGCGCGCGCAACGCGCACGCCGCCGCCCAGGCAGGCGGAGGCCGCGTGAGCATGAGCGCACGGCCCGAGCGACGCCCGAACGCGCTCACGCACGCCGACCACGAGTTCCTGCGCACGCTGCTCCACCAGCGCACCGGCATCCAGCTCGACCCGGGCCGCGAGCAGTTCGCGGAGATGCGCCTCGGGGGCCTCGCCAACGACCTCGGCTTCGACTCGCTGCCCGACGTGCTCGACGCGGTGCGCACCGAGGAGCACTGGGGCATCCTCCACCGGCTGGTGGTGGAGGCACTTGCGATCTCGGAGACGTCGTGGTTCCGCGATGCGCACGTGTGGGTGGAGCTGCGGCAGACGATCCTGCCCGGCCTGCTCGAGCGCCGGAAGGCGACGCGCTCGCTGTCGCTGTGGAGCGCCGCGTGCGCGACCGGCCAGGAGCCCTACAGCCTCGCCATGATCCTGCACGAGCTCGGCGACCGGCTCTCGGGCTGGCAGGTGCGCACGCTCGCCACCGACTTCTCCCAGGGGATCCTGAAGCGCGCCCAGGCCGCGAGCTACAGCCAGCTGGAGATGAACCGCGGGCTGCCGGCGTCCCAGCTCGTGCGCCACTTCCGCAAGATGCCCGACGCCTGGGAGCTGCGGTCCGAGGTGCGTGGCCGCGTCGAGTTCCGCGAGCTCAACCTGGTTCAGGGCTGGCCCGAGCTGCCGCCGATGGACCTGGTGCTGCTGAGGAACGTCCTCATCTACTTCGAGCCCGAGCTGCGACGGCGCGTGCTGCGGCAGCTCGCGCGTCTGCTGCGGCCGGACGGCGTGCTCGTGCTCGGCGCCGGCGAGACCACGCTCACCATGGACGACTCGTTCGAGGCCGTCCCGCTCGCGCGCACGGTGGTCTACCGCCGGCGCGATGGGATCTAGAGAAGACCGATGGCCGACCCGCGGAGCGTGATCCCGATCGAGGAGTGGTTGACGACGCTCCACGCTGCCTCCAACGAGCTGGCGAAGCACTCGCTCCGCTTCGACGATCAGGCGGAAGCCGCTGCCGCGGACGGGCCCGGCGAGCCGGGCGCCTACATCGCGGTCCATTCCGCGCACAACGCCGTGCACCTCGGGCTCTCGGCCTCGCCCGCACGCTGCCGGGCGCTGGCGCGCGCGCTCCTGCACCTGCACCACACCCAGCCCGTGAGCGAGAGCGACGTGGTGGACGGGCTCTCCGAGGTGATGAACATCCTCGCCGGCAAGGTGAAGGCGAGCATGGCCGGGCGCGACGGCCAGCTCCATCTCGGGCTGCCCATGTTCGTCGCCAACCCGATCCGCTCGAGCGGTGACTCCGAGAGCGCCTCCCTCCCGGTGCGGCTGGGTCCGGTGGAGTGCACCCTGCGGGTCTACCGCCGGCAACGCGCCGCCTAAAGCGCATTCTCGCGGCTGCCGATACGACCCTCGGCAGGCTCCGCCTTCCCGGTGCGCACACGCATGCCATGCGGCCCCGGGATGCACGTCGTTCGCCGTCGCCGAAATCCAGGGACGGATCCTCGCCCGGCCGCGTCATTCCGCCTTTCTCTCGGGGGCGGACGTCGCGCCGCGATGCGTCCATGAGTCCGCTGCCCGCGGACCGACCAGGGAGGTCAGGCGATGCACCGTTTCGTCCGTCTCACGCTCGCGATCGCGATCGCGGCGGCTGCCGGAGCCGTGTCTCGGCCCGCGCACGCGGCTGGACCCGTTCCCCCCACCGCCGCCAAGCCGGCCGCCGGCGCCGTCGCCGTGGAGCTGACCGCGAAGCGCGTCACCAAGGACCAGGGCAGGGAAGTGCTCGTCGCCGCCGATGAGGCCAAGCCCGGCGAGCTGCTCGAGTACCGCGCACTCTATCGCAACGATGGCGCCACCGAGGCGAAGGGCCTGATGGCGACGCTGCCGATCCCCCGCGGCACGCAGTACGTGGCGGGCTCGGCGCTGCCGCGCGGTGTCCAGGCGAGCGTCGACGGTCACACGTTCGCGCCGGTGCCGCTCAAGCGCACGGTGAAGACGCAGGACGGACGCACGGTGGTGCAGGAGGTGCCGGTCGCCGAGTACCGCGCCCTGCGCTGGCCGCTGGGCGCCCTGCCGTCGCGCGACCAGCGCTCGGTGAGCGCGCGCGTCCGCGTCGAGACCACGAACGTCGCCGAGAACGCGCACTGATCGGCGTTCCCGGCCCATCGCCACGACTGCACCTGCCCGTCATGCGACGGGTCGACCTCATCCCCGGAGTCTGCCCATGAACGCATCCCCGCTCGCCGGCCGGATCCGCCGCTGGGTCTCGTCGCCGCTCGGCATCACGCTGGCCGCACTCGCGGTCGCCGCGTGCGCCGGGCTCGGCGCCGTGGCCCTCGCCGCCCCGCCCGCCGGGACGACGATCGGCAACCAGGCCACCGCCACGTACACCGACGCCGCCTCGAACAGCTACACGGTGTCGTCGAACCCGGTCACCACGGTCGTGCAGCAGGTCGCGGGGCTCACGCTCACCGCGAACGGCACGCGCGTCGCCGCGCCGGGCGGCCAGGCCGTGTTCCCGCACGTGATCACGAACAATGGCAACGGCACCGACTCGTTCACGCTCTCGGCGTCGAACAACGGCGGCGACGACTTCGACCTGACCGGGCTCGTGCTCTACGCCGACGCCGACGGCAACGGCGTGCCCGACAACTTCACGCCGGTCACCACCACCGGCCCGCTCGCGGCCGGCGCCACGTTCCGCTTCGTCGCGGTCGGCTCGGTGCCCGGCACGCGCCTCGCGGGCGACGTGTCGCGCATCACGGTCAACGCCGTGAGCGTGTTCGACGGCACGCAGACGGCGTCGAACACCGACCAGGTGAACGTGACCGCGAACGCCGTCGTCAACGTCACCAAGTCGATCAGCGCGCCGAGCGGCGCCTCGCCGAGCGGTCCCTACACCTACACGCTGACCTATACGAACTCCGGCAACGCCACCGCCGGCAGCGTGCGCTTGACCGACATGATCCCCGCGGGCATGACGTACGTGGCCGGCAGCGCGCGCTGGAGCAGCACCGGCGCCACGGTGCTGTCCGACGCCGACTCCTCCGATACGCACGGCGCCGGGGCCAACACCATCCGCTGGGACTACAACGTCGCCACGCCCGGCGCGGTCACGGCGATCGTGAACCAGGTGCCCCCCGGCCAGAGCGGGACCGTGACCTTCGACGTCAACGTCAGCTCCGGCCTGGCACCCCAGGTGATCGGGAACACGGCGCGCTTTGCGTTCTTCGACGGCGCCGGCAACGTCGGGCCGCTGTTCACGAACACGGCGCCGTTCACGGTGACCCAGTCGACGTCGGTCACGTTCATCGGCGCCACCGTGCCGAGCGCGGTGCAGGGCGCGGTGGTGTCCTTCACGAACGTGCTCACGAACACCGGCAACGGCAGCGACGTGTTCGACATCAGCACCGGCGGCAACTCGTTCCCCGCCGGCTCGATCGTGCAGCTGTTCCAGAGCGACGGCGTCACGCCGTTGACGGACTCGAACGGCAACCTCACGCCGGACGTCGGCCCGCTCGCTCCCGGCAACAGCTACAACGTGATCCTCAAGGTCACGCTGCCGGCCTCCGCCTCGGGCGGCCCCTATCAGGTGCAGAAGACGGCGACGTCGGCGACGAACCCCTCGAGCACCGCCACCGCCACCGACGTGCTGACCACGATCACCGCGAACTCGGTCGACGTCACGAACAACGCCGCGCTGCCGGGCGGCCTCGGCGCCGGTCCGGGTCCTGAGGTCGCGTTCGTGGTCCGGAACACGGTGATCCCGGGCAACACCACGCGCTTCACGCTGTACGTCAACAACGCCAGCCTGCAGGCCGACAGCTACGACCTCGCGGCGAGCACGGTGGGCACGTTCGCCTCGATCACGCTGCCGCCGGGCTGGACGGTGACGTTCCGGAACGGCGCGAACGCGGTGATCACCAGCACGGGCCCGATCACCGCCGGTGGCAACCTGCTCGTCTACGCCGACGTCGCGGTGCCCGCGGGCAACGCCAGCGGCAACACCGAGCTCTACTTCCGCGCCCACTCGCCGGTGAGCACGAGCGCGGACGTGATCCACGACCAGGTGGGGGTGAACGCGGCGCGCAGCCTCACGCTCACGCCCAACAATACGGCGCAGGTGCTGCCGGGCGGCTTCGTGGTCTACACGCACACGCTCGCCAACGTCGGCAACGTCACGGAAGGCGACGGCACCGGCAGCACGGTGACGTTCGCCTCCGCCGACAACCAGCCGTCGTGGAGCTCGGCGCTCTACTGGGACACGAACAACAGCGGCAGCTTCGACGCCGGCGACCAGCCATTGTCGACGCTCGCGAGCCTCGGCGGCATCGCCCCCGGGGCGACGCTGCGCGTGTTCGTGCAGGTGTTCGCCCCCGCCGGCGCGCCGCTGGGGACGCTCAACACCACGGACGTCACCGCGACCACGACGAACGTGGGCTACGGCACCGCGGCGCCGCCGCAGGCGCTGGCGCAGGACGCTTCCACCGTGATCAACAGCCAGGTCACGATCGTGAAGCGCCAGGCGATCGACGCCGCGTGTGACGGCACCGAGGACGGGCCGTTCACCACGCTCAACCTCACCACCGGCGCGGTGCCGAACGCCTGCATCCGCTACGAGATCACGGTCACGAACACCGGCACCACGCCGGTGAACTCGGTGGTGATCAACGACGCGACGCCGGCGAACACCACGTCGTCCAACTCGGCCTTGGCGTTCGCGTCGCAGGGCACCGTCATCGTGCCCACCGACGGAGCGACCGGCGCGGTCACCGCGAACCTGGGCACGCTGCTGCCAGGGGCGTCGGCGACGATCCGGTTCAGCGTACGCATCGACTACCCGTGATCTGACAGCTGCGCGGCGGGACCTCCCGGGCGAGTCCACCCCGGGAGGTCGACGCCGTCCGCCGGGACCCACGCCCGGGTCCCCCACATCGGCCCCACGCGTGCTGGAGCGGCTTCCCCAAGCTGCTCGAGCGCGCGAGGGGGATCGGGGTCTTCCGCGTGTTCTCTGGGCAGCGTCTCCGCACGAGCAACGCCTCGCGCGTTTTTATATACGCGCGCGCGCGCGCGCGTTTGAAAACGCTCGCGCTGCTCGCCGGACTGCTCGCCGCGACGCCCCTCCACGCCGCCCCGCCTGCCGGGACGCCGATCGACAACACCGCGACCGGCACGCTCACGTTCGCGGGCGGGCCGCTCACCCAGCCCAGCAACACCGTGCGCGCCGTGGTCCAGGCCGTGGAGGCAGTGGCGCTCTTCCCCGACCGCGGCGGCACGGCGCCGCCCGGCGGCAGCGTCACGCTCGCCCACCGGCTCGTGAACGCAGGCAACGCCACCACCGACATCCGCCTCGACGCGCGCAACCTGGCGCTCGACGGCTTCGACGCCGCGAGCTTCGCGCTGGTCCAGGACCGCGACCACGACGGCCGCGTCGGCGCCGGCGACACGCCGGTCGCGAACGGCGGCGTGGTCACGCTCGCGGCGGGCGACTCGGCCGACGTGCTGTTCACGATCGGCGTGCCGGGGACGGCGCCGCTCGGCGCGCTCGCGTTCGTGCGGCTCTCCGCCACCGGGCTCTCGCAGGGTGCGACCGCGCTCGTCACCGACACGCTGCGCACGCCACAGGTGGGCACGCTGCCGCTGCTCGTGTTCTGCGACGCGCCGGACTACCTCCGCCCCACGCGCGTCACCGGCTACGGGCTCCCGATCCAGGTCGAGGCGCTGGCGCGCGGCTGCGACCAGGATCCCACGAGCGTCGAGCGCGTGCGCATCACGCTCAGCTCGCGCACCACCGGCGACCGCGAGGTGTTCGATGCCACCGAGACGACGCCGCACTCGGGGCTCTTCCGCGTGCTGCCCGGGGCGCCCACCATCACCGGCCTGCGCACCTCGGCGATCGGCGACGGCGTGCTGTCGACGACGCGCGGCGACCTGGTCACCGCGGAGCTCACCGGCTGTGGCGCCACGGTCACGCGCGCCTCGGTCTGGGTGGCGCCCGGCGGGTTCGTGTACGAGCCGCGCGCCGACCAGGGCGTGGGCGGCGTGCGCGTGCGGTTGATCGACGTGAGCGGCGCCGGGAACGGCGGCCGCCCCGGCGATCTCGCGGCCGTCTACGCCGGCGACGCCACGACGCCGAGCCCGGCCGACGTGGTCACGGACGCGAACGGCGCGTTCTCGTTCCCGCTCGTGCGCCGCAGCACCTACCGCCTCGAGGTGTCCCCGCCCGAGGCGTGGAGCTTCCCCTCGCGCATGGGCGCGGGAGCGCTCCCGGCGGCGCGGCTCACGGATGTCGCGGGCTCGTACGGCGGCACGTTCGCCACCGCGGACTCGCTTGCGCCCATCGCGGTGGACGTGCCGGTCGACGCCGTGGGTTCGATCGCGCTGTTCGTGGAACAGGCGGCGTCGCGGCCGGAGGTCGAGTGGGGCGATCTCGCCGAGTGGACGATCCGGGTCGCGAACCGCTCGGACAGCACGCTCACCGCGGTGCGGGTCTCGGAGCAGCTGCCGTTCGGGTTCGCGTACGTGCGGGGCTCGGCGCGGGTCACCACGGGAACGCTCTCCGAACCCGCGGGCAGCGGGCCAGCGCTCGCGCTCGTGATCCCCGCGCTCGCGCCACACGAGAGCGCCGAGCTGCGGCTCACGAGCCGCGTCCAATCCGGCGCCCCGACCGGCGAGGCGCAGGCGGTGGCGCAGGCGTTCGGCTCGACGGGAACGCCTGGCTCGACGGAGACCGCGTCCAACGCCGCGCCCGCGACCACGCGCGTGCGCGGCGACGTGTTCGGCGACGAGGGCGGCATCGTGGGCACGGTGAACATCCGCTTCACGAGCCACACGCGCACCGCGGCCACCGCGGCGCCTGCGCCCAACCCCGCCGTGCCGGGCCCTGCGGTCGGCCTCGCCGGCGTGCGGCTCTACCTGGACGACGGCACCTGGGCGGTGACCGACGCCCAGGGGCGCTTCAGCTTCACCGCGGTCACGCCGCGCACGCACGCCCTCAAGCTCGATCGCACCACGCTGCCGCCCAGGTCGTGGCCGGTGTCCGTGGATCACCGCGACGCGGGCACGCCGGGCCTGCGCTTCGTCGACCTGGCGCGCGGCGACCTCGCGAGCGCCGAGTTCATGATCGTCGCCGACACCACGACCGACACCACGACGGTGCGCGAGGTGAAGGAGCGCATGATCGCCGCCCGGTGGCGCGACGAGGGCACGCGCGTCGTGGCGCAGAGCATCCAGCGGCCGGAGCAGCGCGCGCTCCCCGAGGATGCACGCGCGTTGCCCTCCGCGGCCATCGTCACCGGCGAGCACGAGACCGGCGAAGGCACTCCGGACCCGCCTCCGGCGGGTGCCCGCACGCCGCAGGTGGCGCCGGGTGCACTCGCGGGCGGGTCACCGGCCAAGTCCACTCGTCCGGCGCCCGACTCCACCGCCCGACCCATCCCGCTCGCGAACCTGGACGAGGACCTGCTCCCCGATGGCTCGCTCGCGGATGCACGCGGCGCGAGGACTTCACCGGCGGCGCCTGCGGCGCCGTTACCGGCCGGCGCGCCGTTCCCGGCCGGCGCGCCGCTCCCGGCCGGCGCCCCGCTCGAGCAGCTGCTGCCGGCGCTCGGCCCCGAGCCGGGCTTCATCGGCCTCGCCGACATGGACACGGTCGCGAGCGCGCGCTTGACCGTGCGCGTGAAGACCGCGATCGGCGGCCCGCTCAAGCTGTGGCTGAATGGACAGCACGTGCCCGAGACGCGCGTCGGCCGCCGCGTCACCGCGCGCGCGGCGGGGTTGGAGGCGTGGGAGTACATCGGGCTCACGCTCGAGCCCGGCGTCAACGTGCTCGAGCTGTCGCTGCCGAACGCCGCGGGCCGTGTCGCCGTGCGCGTGGTCGCCCCCGGCGGCGTCGCGCGGCTGTGGCTGAGCGGCCCGGGCGCGGTGCCCGCGGACGGCCACAGCGAGCGCTGGTACACGCTCTCGGTGACCGACTCGGCCGGCGTGGCGGTGGCCGCGCGCACGCTGGTCACGCTCGACGCCTCGCGCGGGCATGTGCCGCTCGAGGACCTGGACCCCGCGACCCCCGGGCTCCAGGTCGCGGTCGAGGGCGGTCACGCGCGCGTGCCGCTGCTGTCGCCGGCGGCGCCGGGTCGTGCCGAGTTCACGGCCACGAGCGGCACGATGCGCGCGGTCGCCGACGTGGAGTTCGTCCCCGAGATGCGCCCGCTCCTGGTCGTGGGCACGCTCGAGGGCGCCGTGGGCCTCGATGCGTTGCACGCACCGGCGAGTGGTCGGACGCCGCGGCAGGGCTTCGAGCAGTCGATCGACGAATTCTTCGCCCAGTCGCACGACGGCAGCCAGACCGCGGGCGCGCGCGCGGCGCTGTACGTGAAGGGCCGGGTGAAGAGCGATATGGAGCTGACGCTCGGCTACGACTCCGACCGCCCCGACGACCTGCGCCAGTTCCGCGACCTGCAGGTCGAGCGCGGCTACCCGGTGCAGGGCGACGCCAGCGTGCGCGGCTACGACGCCCAGTCCACGGGCAAGCTCTATGGCCGGCTCGAGCGGCGCGACGCGTCGCTGCTCTACGGCGATCTCCTGACCGGCGGCTCCGAGCTGAGCCTCGCCAACTACGCGCGCAGCCTCACCGGCGCGGTGGCGTCGTGGTCGGGTGACGACAAGCGCGGTGGCGTGCCTTCCGGCATGAGCGGACGCGCGTTCACGAGCCGCGAGCGCTCGCGCCAGGTGATCGACGAGCTGCCGGGCCGCGGTGTCTCCGGTCCCTACCGGCTCACGCGCACGCCGCTCGTCGAGAACAGCGAGCGCGTCGAGGTGCTGGTGCGCGACCGCGACCAGCCGGCGGTGGTGATCTCGACCGAGCTCAGGCAGCGCTTCACCGACTACGAGTTGGACCCGCTCTCCGGCGAGCTCCTGTTCCGCGCGCCGGTGCCGAGCTTCGACGCCGAGCTGAACCCGGTGAGCGTGCGGGTCACGTACGAGATCCACGACGCCACGGGTGCGGCGTGGGTGAGCGGGCTCCAGCTGCAGCAGCGGGTCACCTCGCGCCTCTCGCTCGGCGGCACGTACGTGGACGATCACGATCCTGCGCAGCCGTTCGAGCTGCGCGGGCTCTCGGCGCTCGCGCGCCTCTCGCCCCGCACCACGTTCGAGGGCGAGTGGGCGGCGACGCGCTCGCTCGCGGGCACCGCAGGCGCAGCCGTCGCCGGCGGCGCGCCCGCGCTCGCGGGCGACGCCGGACGCCTGCAGCTGAGCCACGACGATCCGCGCACGCAGGCGCGGCTGTGGGCGATGACCGCGGCGACGGGCTTCGCCAATCCCGGCGCCGGCCTCGCGGGCGGCCGCACCGAGGCCGGAGGCAGGTGGAGCACGCGCCTCGCCGCGCGCACACGGCTGACGGGCGAGGCGCTCTACAGCGCCGACGTCTCCGGCCGCACCCGGCGTGGCGGCGTGCTCCTGAGCCTGGACCGCACGCTCAACGAGGTCTGCCGCGGCGAGTTGGGCATGCGCGTCGCCGGCGAGTCGAACGCGACCCTGCCGGTGGATCCACTGCAAGCCACCGTGCGCTTGAAGATGCTGGGCCAATGGCCGAGCCATCCGGAATGGAGCGGCTACGGCGAGTACGAGCAGGACACGCAGATCGCGTCGCGCCGGCTTGCGGCGCTGGGCGGCGAGTACCGCTTCAGCACCCGCGGGCGGCTCTACGCGCGCCACGAGCTGGCGTCGTCGTTGAGCGGCGCCTGGGCGCTCTCCGAGAGTCAGCAGCGGCTCGCGACCGTGGCCGGCGTGGACGCGGACCTGGCGCGCGACGCGCACGTGTTCAGCGAGTACCGGCTCGCCGACGCGCTCGCCGGGCGCGAGGGGCAGGCGGCGGTGGGCCTGCGCAACGCGTGGCGTCTCGCGAATGGCATGCGCGTCGGCGGCGCGTTCGAGCGCGTGAGCCCCGTCTCCGGCGCCACGGCACGCGAAGGCCCGAGCACCGCGCTCTCGGGCAGCCTCGACTGGGCGCAGGACCCGCGCTGGAAGGGCTCGCTGCGCATGGAGGGCCGCACCAGCCGCGAGAGCGACCAGGTGCTGCAGAGCATGGCCGCGGCGGTGAAGCTCGACTCGGCATGGACGGGGCTCGTGCGGCACCGGTTCGCGTTCGGCGGCTCGCGGCACGCAGGAACGCTGGATGCCGACGAGCACTTCGAGCTGGCGATGGCGTACCGCGACCCCGGGGGTCCCGCGCGCCCCGCCGGCCGCTGGGACATGCTCGCGCGCTGGGAGTTCCTCCTCGAGCGCCCGCAGGGGACGACGGACGGGCTCGCGTCCGTGCTCCCGGGCCGCCACCTCGCGAACGTGATCGGGTTGAACGGCACCGCGCGCTTCCCGCGTGGCACCCGCGTGAACCTCGGCTGGGCGGGCAAGCTCACGCGCGAGCACACGAGCGCTGCGGTCACGCGCGGGCTCGCGCAGTGGCTCCACGGCCGGCTGATGCGCGACATCGGCAGCGTCTGGGACGCGTCGGTCACCGGCAGCGTGCGTACGGGCGCCTCCATCGGCGATCGCCAGTTCGGCCTCGGCCTCGAGGTCGGACGCCTGCTCCCGGGCGGGATGTGGCTCTCGGCCGGGTTCAACCGCTTCGGCTACCGCGACGACGAGCTCACCAGCGAGGAATGGACGCGCACCGGCGGTTTCATCCGCATGCGCGCGCGCTTCGACGAGTCGCTGTTCAAGCGGCTGGGGGGGCAGCCATGATGGGGGGGCAGCCATGAGCAGAGTGTTCGCTGCTCTCGTGCTCCTGCTGGCGATCGCCGTTCCCGCGCGCGCCCAGGTCGCACGCACGTTCACGCCGCGGTTCAACGTCCAGACCGCCGGCGACGTGACGCTGATCGGCAACACGGTCATGAGCTGCTCCGCCTCCGACAGCAAGTGCGCGAACGCGCAGGCGGGCGGCGGCACCGGCAACGTCGACAACGAGGACTTCACGATGCAGTACGTGGACGTGGACGGCGACGCGACCACGTTCTCCTCGAGCACGGCGACGTTGTCGCTCCCCTCGGGCGCGACCGTGCTGTTCGCCGGCCTCTACTGGGGCGGCTATTCGGCGCTCGCAGCGCGCAACACGGTGAAGCTCGCCGTCCCCGGCGGCGCGTACGCCACCGTCACCGCGCAGCAGCTGGACGCGATCGGCTCGGCGTACCAGGGCTTCCTCGACGTCACCGCACAGGTGAAGGCGGCGGGCAGCGGCACCTACCGCGTCGCCAACGTGCAATCGACTCCGGGCACGAACGACGTCTGGGGCGGGTGGAGCATCGTCGTCGCCTACCACCTCGACACCGCCATCGCGCGCAATCTCACGGTCGCGGACGGCTATGTGTTCGCCGGGCCCGGGAATCCCGTCAATCTCTCGGTGAGCGGGTTCCTGACCCCGCCCTCGGGCACGGTGCAGGCGGGCGTGGGCATCGTCGCCTACGACGGCGACCCCGGGCACACCGGAGAGGACCTCATCCTCAACAGCACCACGCTCAGCGACGCGCTCAATCCCGTGAACAACATGTTCAACAGCACCATCACGCTCGAGGGCACGCGGTTCTCGGCGAAGAACCCGGACTATGCGAACCAGCTCGGGTTCGACGCCGACATCCTGTCCGCGAACGGCGTGCTCGGAAACGGCACCACCAGCGCCACGGTGACGCTCCAGAGCGCCAGCGACCGCTACTACGCCGGCGGCATCGTGTTCAAGACGCAGATCTTCGTGCCCAAGTTCGACGCCGGGAGCTTCCGCAAAACAGTAGTCGACCTGAACGGCGGCAGCGTGCGCCCCGGCGACGTGCTCGAGTACACGATCCTGGCCCGCAACGTGGGCACGGATGCGGCGCTGCAGACGGTGCTCCGCGACACGCTCGCGGCGACGCTCACCTTCGTCGCCGGCTCGCTGCGCGTCACCGCCGGCGCCAATGTCGGCGCCAAGACGGACGCCGCGGGCGACGACCAGATGGAGTACGTGGCCGCCACGCGCACGATCGTGGCGCGCGTGGGCACGGGTGCCGACGCCACGAACGGCGGCCGGCTGGACGTGAACGCGAGCAGCACGATCGTGTTCCGCGCCCAGGTCACGTCGCCCGCGCCCACCGGCACCGCGGTGGCGAACCAGGCGGCGCTCGCCTGCATCGGCGCCCAGCTCGGGCAGCCCCAGTCGGCGGTGAGCGACGGCGACAGCACGGTGGCGGGCGAGCAGCGCACGATCGTGACCACCGTGTCCTCGCCGATCACCGGCACCGTGTTCGAGGACCAGGCTTACGGCGGCGGCGCCGGCCGCTCGCGCGTGGTCTCGGGTGGAGCCGTGGCTCCGGGCGCCCGCGTGGAGCTCTACGACGCCTCGGGGAACTACAAGACGTTCGCGACCGCGGATGCCTTCGGCCTCTACACCTTCGACGGCTGGGCACCCGCGCTCTACACCGTGCGCGTGGTGAACGCCACGGTCGCTTCCGGGCGGCCGGGCTCGGTCGCCGGGCTCCTGCCCGTGCAGACGTTCCGTACCGACGCCACCTCGGGCACCGCGGTCGCGGTGGCCGACCGCGTCGGCGGGGAGACGCCCTCGCTCGCCGATGCCGCAGCGAACACCAGCAACGCCTCACTCGGCTCGCTGACCACGGCCACGACCACGGCGCAGTCGGTGAGCCCGGTGACGCTCGGCACCTCGACCGTGGCCGGCGTGGACTTCGGCTTCAACTTCGACACCATCGTCAACGTCAACGACACCGGCCAGGGAAGCCTGCGGCAGTTCATCACCAATGCCGACGCGCTCACGAATGGCGCGCTGGCGCAGGCCGGGTTCGCGTCCGGCGTCGAGAACGCGCTGTTCATGGTCAGCGACGGCGCGGCCCATGCGGGCGTGCGCGCGGGCCTTGCGAACCTGCTCACGGCCGGCGTCGCGCGCATCACGCTTGGCAGCCCGCTGCCGCCGATCACCGACCCGTTCACGCGCATCGACGGCGGCACGCAGACCACGAACGTCGGCAACACGAACCCGGCGCTCCTGGCCGGCGGCGCCACCGTGGGCGTGGACGCGCTCACCACCGCGGTGGTCGCGGGCCCCGAGGTGGAACTGCGCGGCGGCGCGGGCGTGGCGGTGGGCCTGGACCTCCAGGCCACGGACCTCGCCGTGGTCAACCTCACGCTGCTCTCGTTCGGCACCTCGGTGGGGAGCGACGCGAGCGCGCTGGTGCGCGTGGGCGCCACCGCGGACCGCGCGCTGCTCGACCGGCTGGTGCTGGGCGCCACCGCGACGTCGTTCGCCGATCCGGGTGCCGCGCTGCGCTCGCGCGCGGACCAGGTGCGCGTGCTCGGCGCGGACAACGGCATGCTGCGCGACTGCATGCTCGGCTTCGGCACCGGCGGCGCGGTGGCGCTCACCAACGCCTCGAACGGCTGGACGGTGGACGGCTGCACGCTGTTCGGGAACGCGGTCGGGAACTCCACGCTCGCCCAACTCACGATCGCGGCGAGCGGTTCGCTCACCGCCACGCGCACGCTGGTGCAGGCGGGCGAGGGCGCGGGCATCGATGCGGCCACGGCCACGAGCGGCGTCTCGCTCACGAACCTCACGCTTCGCCAGAACGGCCGCGGGGCGGCGGGGGCCACCGCCGGCGCGCGGTTGGGCGGTAGTGGCAGTACGCTGGCGCGCTGCGTCGTCGAGTCGAACTACGGTGCCGGCGCGCAGCTCGTCTCCACCGCCGCGACGTGGACGATGACGCGGAACTCGTTCGGCTCGAACGGCACCGTCACCACGCTCGCCGGCGGTGCGGCCTCGGGCCAGGTCGGGATCGACCTCCAGTCCGCGAGCGACAACGCCCTCACCGGCACGGCGCCGTACGTGACCCGCAACGACAACGCTGACGCCGACGCCGGCGCCAACACGCTCTTGAACTTCCCCGTGCTGGAGAGCGCGATCGTCGCCAATGGCCAGTTCACGCTCTCCGGCTGGGCACGTCCGGGCTCCGTGATCGAGGTCTACGTCTCTGACGGCGATCCGTCGTCGTTCGGCGAAGGCCGCACCTGGGTCACCACGCTCACCGAGGGCTCCGCCGCCGACCTCGACGCCGGCGTCACCGCGTATGCGCCGCCGGTGAACGGGTTGAACCAGGGCAGCGACAACACCAACCGGTTCCGGTTCACGATGGCGCTGCCTGCGGGCGTGGCGGCGGGCACCGCGCTCACCTCGACCGCGACGCTCGCCGCGAGCACGTCGGAGTTCTCCGGCATCGTGCGCGTGACCGCGGGGGTGACGCTCTCCGGCACGGCGTACGTGGACGCCGACCACGACGCGCAGCGCGACGCGGGCGAGACCGGGAGCGGGCTCCCGCTGTGGGCGAAGCTCGTGGGCACGGGCGGCGCCTCGGCCGCACAGGTGGCGCCGGTCACGGCCGCGACCGGCGTGTACGCGTTCACGTTCGTCGGCTCGGGCACGTGGACCGTGGTGCTCGACGACTCGAGCGACCCGAACGACGTCGCCGCCGGGCTGCCCACGGGCTGGATCGGAACCGAGCATCCGGGCGGTACGCTCCTCGCCAGCGTCAACAGCACCGACGTCCCGAACCAGGACTTCGGTCTCTGGCACGGGAGCCGCGTCGACGGCGTCGTGTTCCGAGACGACGGCGCGGGCGGGGGCATCGCGAACGACGGCGTCCGTGCGGCGGGTGAATCCGGCATCGCCGGCCGTCGCGTCCGCCTCCTGGGCAGTACGTGCGCGGGCGGCGCGTGCGATTCCTCGCTCACCGACGGCGCGGGCGCATTCACGCTGTGGCTGCCGTTCGCGGCCACCGGCAGCGTCGGCGTGCAGGCCACGAACAGCGCCGGCTGGCGCTCGACCGGCGCCTCCGCCGGCACGACGTCGGGGAGCTACGACCGCGCCGCGGACCTGCTCACGTTCACCGCGGCCGCGGGCGTTGCCTGGACCGGCGTGGCGTTCGGGGACGTTCCGCCCAACCTCTGGGCGGCTCCCGGCGCGCTCGGCGTGCCGGGTGGCACGGCCGCGCTCTACCGGCACACCTACACCGCCGCGTCGCAGGGCACGGTGAGCTTCACGACGTCGGAGACCCCGGCGCCTGCGGTGCCGGGGTGGGGATTGACGCTGTGGCGGGACTCGAACTGCGACGGCGTGCTGGATCCCGGCGAGCCGCCGCTGCCGTCGTCGCTGCCGCTCGCCACCGGGCAGAGCGTGTGCGTGATCGCGAAGCACGTCGCGCCGCTGGGCGCCCCGGCAGGCTCACGCGAAACAGCGACGCTCACCGCGAGCTTCAGCTACGCCAACGCTTCGCCTGCTCTCGCGGGCGCCGATGCGCTCGACGACGTCACCACGATCACGTTCGCGAACGGGCTCGTGATCGCGAAGAGCGTGGACTACGCCACCGCGGCCCCCGGCAGCTACCTGGTCTACACCATCACCTACTCGAACCCGGGCACGGTGCCGATCAACAACATCGTCATCCGCGACGCCACGCCGACGTGGACCGTGTTCGATTCGGCG
>Ga0070685_10000300_pt1 | contig 31316 bp, 22 predicted proteins | sample KBSS13LmetaG_FD_65651 | JGI IMG/M metagenome (GOLD analysis project Ga0070685, IMG submission 65651) | Switchgrass rhizosphere microbial communities from Kellogg Biological Station, Michigan, USA - KBS S1-3L metaG | ecosystem: Host-associated > Plants > Roots > Rhizosphere ...
GATGAAAAAACTTCGAAGCCCTACAAGCCGGCACCCGACCACCCGTGGCGCAGGAGAGTGCCTATCACCGGACATTTCTAAATCAACCAGACCCCGGACTTTTCTAAATCAACGCAACAGGCCCATCCCGCGTCCCGTCGAACGCCTCACGCGGAGACTGCAGAGAGGCACGGAGAGAGCCGTCGTTCGCCCAGGTTCAGCGGCATGCCGGTCTCGGCGCCCTGGTTCGGAGGACATCCCACGGAGTCGACGGAGTCAGCAGAGAACGACTCCGTCGACTCCGTCTCCGAACGAGGTCGTTTCCGCCCGGCCCGAAACTGGCTGGAGGGGTGGCCGCGGGGCTATCTTGCGGCCCATCTTCCTTTTCCCTCCGTGCTTCCCGGACGCCCCGTCATGACGAGCATCCTGGTCGTGGACGATTCCGCCACCATGCGAAGGATGGTGATGGCCGCGCTGCGCGGCCTGGGAGACGTGGGCTTCCACGAGGCCCAATCCGGCCTGGAAGCCATCGAGCGGCTCTCGGTGGAGCCCGTGGACCTGGTCCTGCTGGACCTGAACATGCCCGACATGCACGGCCTGGAGGTGCTGCGCTTCCTGCGCTCCCACCGGGCCTTCGAGACGCTGCCGGTGGTGGTCCTCACCACCCGCGGCGACGAGGAGAGCCGCGCGGCCGCGCTGGGCGAGGGGGCCACGCTCTACCTCACCAAGCCGTTCGCCCCGGGGGACCTCGCGCCCCGCGTGCGCGAGCTGCTGGAACGGGGATAGCCGCCGTGGAGCCGGGACAGTTCTTCGGCGGGCTGATGGACGACTACTTCGCCGAGTGCGACGAGCACCTGGCGAGCCTGCGCCGCCTGCTGATGGAGCTGGAGCAGGACGGCGTGGCGCGTCCGTTCGCCGAGGAGCGGGTGCGCGGCATCTTCCGCGCCCTCCACACCCTCAAGGGGCTCTCGGGGATGGTAGGCTTCGCCGAGTCCGAGGCGGTGGCGCACGCGCTGGAGGAGTGGCTGCGCGGCGCCGCGCCCGACGGCTTCGTGCCGCCCGGCGCCTCGCTCGACCCGCTCTTCGAAGGCACGGCGCTGCTGGAACGATGCCTGCAAGCCCGCCGCACCGACGCCGCGCCGCTGGAGGTGGACGCGTTCGTGTCGCGCATCCGGCGGGCGCCGCCGGAGCCGGCCGGGGCGGCGCCCGCCCCGCCGGCGAGCGGGCTCACCGCGGCCGAGGCGCTCCGGCTGGAGGCGGCGCGCGCGCGCGGCGACCGGGTGCAGGAGCTGGAGTTCGTGCCCACGCCCGAGGGGGTCGCCCGGGGGGTGGGCGTCGAGGCCGTCCGCGGCCGCCTCTCGGAGCTGGGCGAGATCCTCCAGGTCGTCCCCCGGGTCCTCCCCGGCCGCGGCGTCGCCTTCCGCTTCGTGGTCGCCCTCGCCGAGGGCCGCGACGTGCCCGAGGGGTGGCGGGCCGACGGCCTGTCGTGGGAGGCGCCCCGCGCCGAGCCCCGCGAGGCGGCGGCGCCCGTTCCCGGCGCCGCCGCCTCGAACGTGGTGCGCGTGGGGCTGCCGCGGCTCGACGAGCTGCTGCGCATGGTGGGCGAGCTGGTGATCAGCCGGTCGCGGCTGAACGACCTGCTGCGGGGCTCGTGGAACGGGGGCGCCGTTCCGCTCGACGCGCTGGAGGAGATCAACGCGGGGATGGAGCGGCAGCTCCGCGACCTGCGGGAGGGGGTCATGCGCGTGCGGCTGGTGGCCGTGGGCGAGGCGTTCGAGCGGATGCGCTTCGTGGTGCGCGACGTGGCCGTGGGCGCGGGCAAGGACGTGCGGGTGGAGATGCGCGGCCAGGACACCGAGCTCGACAAGCTGGTGGTGGAGCGGATGCTGGAGCCGCTCCTGCACCTGGTGCGCAACGCCGTGAGCCACGGCATCGAGCGCCCGGCCGAGCGCGAGGCGGCCGGCAAGCCGCGGCAGGGGCGCCTGCTGCTGGCCGCCTCGGCCGCCGGCGAGCGGGTGCGCGTCGAGGTGGCCGACGACGGGCGCGGCATCGACCGCGACGCCGTGGCCGCGCGCGCCAGGGAACAGGGGCTCGCCGTGGCCGAGGCTCCCGACGACGCCGCGCTGCTGGAGATCCTGTGCACCCCGGGCTTCTCCACCCGCGAGGTGGCGGACCTGGCGAGCGGCCGGGGGATCGGGATGGACGTGGTGCGCTCCACCCTCCGCGCGCTGGGGGGCGAGCTCTCCATGTCCACCGAGGCGGGGCGAGGCACGCGCTTCGCCGTGGAGCTGCCGCTCACGCTGATGATCGTGGACGCGCTGCTGGTGCGCATCGGCGGCCAGACCATGGCGGTGCCGCAGCCGGCGCTGCTGGAGGTGATCCAGGTGGAGGCGGACGAGGTGGTCACGCTGGAGAACAACGAGGTGGTGCGCTACCGGGGAAAGGTCCTCCCGCTCCTGCGGCTCGGCCGCCTCTTCGCGCTCGATGGCGACGAGGGCGAGGCGCGGGCGTCGTTCCCCGTGCTGGTGGTGGGCTCCGAGGCACAGCCCACGGGGCTCGCGGTGGACCGGCTGGCGGGGCTGCGCGAGATCGTCGTGCGGCCGCTGGCCGACCCGCTGGTGGCCGTCCCCGGCATCGCCGCCGCCACCGAGCTCGGCGACGGCCGGGTGTGCCTGATCCTGGACGCGGCCGAGCTGGTCCAGCTCGGCCAGCGCATGCGCGAGGCGGCGGCGGTGTCCGGCGGCGCGTCGTCCCGATCGCCCGCGGGAGTCGCATGAGCCAGGAATCACCGGAAGCGGCCGCCGACCAGGCGCAGCCGCCGGCGGCGACCGAGCCCTTCATCCTCTTCGACCTGGCCGGCGCCACCTACGCGGTGCGCAGCGCCGAGATCCAGCAGCTGGAGATGGTGGAGTCCGTGACCCCGGTGCCCAACGCCCCCGCGGCGGTGGACGGGGTGGTGTCGGTGCGGGGGCAGGTGATCCCCGTGGTCAACCTGCGCGCCCGCTTCGGCTTCGAGCGCATCGCCATCGGCCTGCGCTCGCGCCTGCTGGTGGTGCGCCGCGACGGGCGCACCGTGGGCTTCCTGGTGGACAGCGCCCGCGAGTTCGCCCGCATCGACCCCGGCTCCATCCACCCCCCGCCCGAGGGGATCTCCGGGCTGAACGGGCGCTACCTGGAGGGCACGGCCCACCTGGGCGGCCGCCTGGTCCTGGTGCTGGACATGACCGACCTCTTCAGCCCCGACGGGCTGGAGTTCGCATCCCCACCTCCGGCCGCGACCGAGCCGGGAGAAAGCACCGATCCATGAGCTTCCTGACCCGCTGGGGAGGCAACGGCGCGGGCGACGCCGGCAGCGTGCGCGTGGACGCCGCCCGCCTGCTGGGCGTGGCCGACGAGGCCACCCAGGCCGCCTCGCTGCAGGACGAGCGCGCCGCGGCGCAGCTGCGCCGCGTGGACGCGGCCGCCGCGCGCGCCGGCGAGGTGGTGCGCTCGCTCGGCGAGAGCGCCGACCAGGCCGGCGAGGTGGCCACCGCGGCCGAGCAGCTCGCCTCGTCGGCGAACGAGATGGCCGCCTCCATCGAGGAGATCACCGCGACCGCCGCCAACCTGGCCGCGTCGGTGGCCGAGACGGGCGCCGCGGTGGAGGAGAGCAGCCGCTCCATCCAGCAGGTCGCGGCCACGGCCGGCGAGATGGCCACCGCCGCCGAGGAGGTGTCCGCGGGCACGGTGCAGATGGCGGCGTCGGTCAAGTCGGTGGCCGGCGACACCGACGCGCTCTCCACCTCGGTCGCCCAGCTCGCCGCGTCGGTGGAGGAGACCAGCCGCTCCACCGAGGCGCTGGCGGGGAACGCCGACGACCTGGCCGCCGCCGCGGAGCAGTCGCTGAGCTCCATCAACGAGATGGCCGCCTCCATCGAGCAGGCGCAGGCCAGCGCGGCGGCCACGGCGGCGGCGGTGGAGCAGGTCTCGGTATCGGTCGAGGAGACCGCGCGCTCGGTGCAGGGGGTGGCGCAGAACGCGGAGGTGATCGCGGCCTCCGTCGCCACGGCGGCGAGCGGGGCGAAGCAGCTGGAGGCCTCCATTCGCGACGCGGCGGCCAGCGCGGCCCAGGCGGCCGACGTCACCGGCCGGCTCTCCCGCGACGCGGAGGAGGGCGGCGCCGCGGTGGAGAAGTCGATCCAGGGGCTGTCGCGGGTGCGGACGTCGATGGCGCAGTCCGCCTCGGTGGTGCGGGAGATGGGAAAGCGCTCCGCCGACATCAGCGGCATCGTCGACACCATCAACCTGATCGCCGAGCGCACCAACCTGCTCTCCCTGAACGCCTCCATCGAGGCCGCGCGGGCGGGCGACGCCGGGCGCGGCTTCGCGGTGGTGGCGGAGGAGATCCGCCACCTGGCCGACCGCTCCGCCCGCGCCACCGCCGAGATCGGGGCCATCATCCGGGGGCTGCAGGAGGTGGTGCAGGACGCGGTGGAGCAGGCCTCGGAGGGGCAGCGCGTGGCCGACGAGAGCGGCCGCCTGGCCGAGGACGGGCTCGCGGGCCTCAAGCGCATCCTGGCGGGGATCGAGCAGAGCTCCGCGCACGTGGAGCGGATCGCGCGCGCCACCGAGGAGCAGGGGCAGGCCGCCCGCTCGGTGGTGGAGGTGGTGTCGACCGCCGCCGAGCAGTCGCGCCAGGTCACGGCGGCCACCCGCGACCAGGCGACGGCGCTCCAGGAGCTGGTCGCCGGCTCGGTCACCATGCGCAAGTCGGGGGTGCAGGTGGCGGCGGCGCTGGCCGAGCAGAGCCGCGCCGCGCGCGAGATCGTGAAGGCGGCGCAGGCCACCGCCGGCCTGGCGGGGCAGGTGCGGCGCTCCGCCACCGAGCAGGCCGCCGCGACCACGCAGATGACGCAGGTGGTGGAGTCGCTGCGCCGGGGAGCGGCCAGCACCTCGACGGCGCTCGCCGAGCAGTCGCAGGGCGCGGAGCGGATCGCCGCCGAGACCGGGCGCCTGACGCGCATGATCGCCAGCGTGAGCCAGGCGATGGGCGAGCAGTCGGCCTCCGCCGAGCAGATCGCCGCCGCCGCCGCCGACATGCGGCGCCAGTCGGACCAGACCAGCCGGGGGATGGCGGAGCAGGCGCGCGCGGCGGCCGAGATCAGCACCGCCACCCAGAGCGTGGCGCGGCAGATCGCGCGGGTGACGGCCTCCAACCGCGAGCAGACCGCCGGCGCCCGCCAGATCCAGGAGGCCCTCGCCGCGCTGCGCGAGAGCGTGGAGGCGGGCCGCGCCGCCGAGGTGGGGCTCGACCTGCCGGAGCGGATCCGGCTGCTGGTCCGCGCCCCGGCCGGCCGGCAGGGGTACTGATGGCCGCAGGCGACGACGACGTCGGGGTGCTGACCACCGACCGCGACCTGGTGGTCCGGTCGTGGGACGCGTGGCTGGCCGCGGCGACCGGGATCCCGGCCGGCGTAGCGCTCGGCCGCGCGCTGGCGGACCTCGTTCCCGAGGTGGAGGCCCGCGGCCTGGTGCCGCGCCTGCGCCGCGTGGCCGACGAGGGCGCGGTGGAGGTGCTGGCGCCCGCCTTCCACCACTACCTCATCCCCTGCCCTCCGCGCCACCCCGCGCCCCACTTCGCCCGGATGCAGCAGCACGTCACCCTCTCCCCGCTCCGCGCGGGCGGCGAGGTGGCGGGGGTGGTCGTCACCATCCGCGACGTGACCGACCGCCGCGAGCGCGAGCGCCGCACCGCCGACGCGCTGGAGAGCGCCGACGAGGGAACCCGGCTGCGCGCGGTGGAGGCGCTGGCGGCGGCCGAGGCGTCGCCCGACGTGCTGGTGGACGCCTTCGACGACGCCAGCTGGCGGGTGCGGCAGGCGGCGGTAGAGGCGGTGGCGCAGCACCGCGGCGACGGCGCCGCCGAGGTGCTCACGCGCGTGCTGCGCGAGCAGCACCGCGACCTGTCGGTGCTGAACGCCACCCTCTCCGCGCTGGCCGCCTCGGGCGAGGAGGTGCTCCCCGCGCTCCTCGAGCTGCTGGCCGCCCCCGACGCCGACCTGCGCGTGTACGTGGCGCTCGCCCTGGGGCTGCGCGGCGACCTGGACGCGGTCCCCGCGCTGGTGGGCGCGCTGGACGACCCCGACACCAACGTGCGCTTCCACGCACTCGAGGCGCTCGGCCGGCTGCGCGCGCGCGACGCCGTCGGGGTCGTCGCCGAGGTGGCGGCGTCCGGCGACTTCACGCTCGCGTTCGCGGCGCTCGACGCGCTCGCCGCCATCGGCGACGAGACGGCCGCGCCGCGCATCCTGCCCCTGCTGGACGACGCGCTGCTCGGCTCGGCCGCCGCCGACGCGCTGGGGCGGCTGGGCGGCGAGGAGGCGGTGGCGCCGCTGGCCGCCCTGCTCGCGCGCGACCCGGGCCAGGCCGCCGGCGCGCTCGCGGCCATCCACGCCCGCTACCAGGCCGGCTTCGGCGAGGGCGAGGTGATCGCGGCCCTCGCCCGCGCCACCGCCGCGCCCGCAGGCGGCCGCCGCCTGCTGCACGCGCTGGCGACGGCGCCCGCCGCGGAGCGCCCGGCGCTGGCGCGCGTGCTGGGCTGGCTGGACGTCGACGGGATGGACGCCGCGCTGGCGGCCGCGCTCGCCGATCCCGCCTCGCGCGCCGCGGCGGCGGACGGGCTGGCGCGGCGCGGCGCGCGCGGCGCGGCGGTGCTGGCCGCCGCCCTCGGCACGCTGGACGAGGACGCGCTGCGCACCGCCGTCCAGGCGCTGGGCCGCATCGGCAGCCCCGCCGCCGTCCCCGCGCTCCTCGCTCTCCTGCGGTCGGCCCCCGAGGCCGCGGGGTGGGTGGCCGGCGCGCTCGGGGCGATCGGCGACCCGCGCGCCTTCGAGCCGCTGGTGGAGCTGCTGGGGGATCCGCGCGCGGCGGTGCGGCAGGCGGCCGTCGCCGCGCTGAGTTCCATCGGCCACCCCCGGCTGCGCGAGCGGGTGGGCGCGCTGCTGCGCTCGCCCTCCCCCGCGGTGCGCGAGTCCGCCGTCCGCATCGCCGCGTACGTCGGCGGCGAGGAGAGCCTGGAGGCCCTGCTCCCCCTCAGCCGCGACGGCGACCAGGGCGTGCGCCGCGCGGCGGTGGAGCACCTGGCCGGCCCCGGCGATCCGCGCGTGGCGGAGACGCTGGCGGCCGTGCTGGCCGGGGGCACGGGCCCGGAGCGGGCCGCCGCCGCCCGTGCCCTGGGCCGGCTGGCGCCGGCCGAGGCGGAGCCGCTGCTGGCCGCCGCCCTGGAGGACGCGGACCTGTGGGTGCGCTACTACGCGGCCCGCGCGTGCGGAGCGGCCGGCGGGAACGCGTGCGCCCCGGCGCTGGAAGCGCTCGCCCTCCACGATCCCGCCGTGCCGGTGCGGATCGCCGCGCTGCAGGCGCTGGGCGAGGGCGGCGCGGCGGGCGCCGTCCGCGCCGCGGCCGCGCTGGCGGAGGACGGCGAGGCCGAGGTGCGCCGGGCGGCGCTGGGGGTGCTGGGCGCGGCCGGCGGACCGGAGGCGCTGGCCGCACTGGCGGCCGCGCTCGGGAGCGGCGACGCGGGCGAGGTGCGCGCGGCGCTGGACGCGCTCGGCCCCGGGAGCGCGGACGCGCTCGCCGCGGAGACCGCGGCCGCCGCCCGCGACGCGCGGGACCCGGCCGTGGTGGACGCCGCGGCGAGCGCCCTCGTCCGCGCCGGCTCTCCCCGCGCCGTGCGCCTCCTGGCCGAGCTCGCGGCCGAGCCGGGACTGCGCGAGCCCTGCGTGCAGGCGCTCGCCCGCCTTCCCGCCGAGCGCCTGCCCCTGCTGGGAGAGGTGCTGGCCGGGGGGGACGAGGCCGCGCGCGAGGCCGTGCTCGCAGCGCTCGCGCACTCGCCGGCGCCCGGGGCCGAGCGGCTGGCCGCCGCGGCGCTGGACGACGCGTCGCCGCGCGTGCGGCGGGCGGCCGCGCACGCGCTGGCGCGGCTGGACCTGCGCACCGCCGCGGCCGGCGCGCCCCATGGTTGAGCGCGGCCCGCGCCGATCCGCGTCCGCGACCGCCCTGGAGCTGCTGGCCGACCTGATCGTCCGCACCACCGGGGTCCACTACGGCGAGACCCGGCGGGAGCAGCTGGAGGAGCGGCTGGAGGAGGCGACGGCCGCGCGCGGCCTCTCCCTGCTCGACTACTACTACCTGCTGCGGTACGATCCCGACGCCGGCGCCGCGTGGAACGAGCTGATGGACCGGCTGGCCGTGCCGGAAACGTACTTCTGGCGGCAGCCGGACCAGTTCCAGGCGCTGGTGGAGGAGGTCCTCCCCCGCTGGGCCGCGGCGCATCCGAACCGGCCGCTGCGCATCTGGAGCGCCGCCTGCTGCTCGGGCGAGGAGCCGCTCAGCATCGCCATGGCCCTGGCCGAGGGCGGCTGGTGGGACCGCCTCGCCATCGAGCTGGTGGGAAGCGACGCCAGCGAGGCGCTGCTGGACCGCGCCCGCGCCGGGGTGTACGGCGAGCGCGCCCTGCGCAGCCTTTCGCCCGCGCGCCGCGCGCGCTGGTTCCGGCGCGAGCCGGCCGGGTGGAGGATCGATCCCGCGCTGCACGCACGGGTGCGCTGGGCGCGGGCCAACCTCCTCGACGAGGCCCAGGCCGGCCCGCTCGCCTCGGCCGACGTGGTCTTCTGCCGCAACGTGCTCATCTACTTCTCCGACGACGCCATCCTGCGGGTGGCCCGCATGCTGGCCAGGCACATGCCGGACGCCGGCTGGCTCTTCCTGGGCGCGTCGGAGTCGCTGATGCGGCTGGCCACCGACTTCACCATGGAGGAAGTCGGCCCGGCGTTCGCGTACGTCAGGAAACCCGGCGCGGCGCCCGGCGGGGGCCCCGCCCCGCCGCCCCCGTCCCGCCCCCTCACCGCGCAGCCGGAGCCTCGTTGATGCAGCCGCCCGTCCGGGTCCTCGTGGTCGACGACTCCGCCTTCCTGCGCAAGGTGGTGAGCCAGATGCTGGCCCGCAGCCCGGGGGTGGAGGTGGTGGCCACCGCGCGCGACGGCGAGGAGGCGCTGGAGCGGGTGGAGGAGCACCACCCCGACGTCGTCACCCTCGACCTGATGATGCCCGGGATCGGCGGCGTCGGCTTCCTGCGCGAGCAGATGCGGCGCCGCCCCGTCCCCGTGGTGGTGTGCAGCATCGCCCACGAGTCCGGCGAGCTGGCGCTGGCGGCGCTCGAGGCCGGCGCCGTGGACTTCGTGCAGAAGCCCACGGCGCTGGCCAACGAGCGCGTCTTCGAGATGGCCGACGAGCTGGTGGCCAAGGTCACCGCCGCGGCCGGCGCGTCGGTGTCGCGGATCGCATCGCCCCCGCCCGCCGCCGCGGCCGGCGGAGGCGAATCGCCGCGGCCGGCGGGGAGCGCGCAGGTGGACGTGGTGGTCATCGGGATCTCCACGGGGGGGCCGCAGGCGCTGCGCTACCTCGTCCCCCAGCTCCCGGAAGACTTTCCGGTGCCCGTGGCGGTGGTGCTGCACATGCCGGTGGGCTACACTGAGATGTACGCGAAGCGGCTCGACGAGATCTCGCGGCTGCGCGTGGTGGAGGCCCGCGACGGCGACGAGGTGCGGGCGGGCACGGTCTACCTGGCCCCGGCCGGCCGCCACCTCGCCTTCGAGCGCGGCGGCGACGGCACCGTCCGCGCGCACCTGGACGTGCGGCCGCTCGACACGCCGCACCGGCCGGCCGTGGACGTGCTCTTCCGCTCCGCCGCGGAGACCTACGGCGCGCGGGTGCTGGGCGTGGTGATGACGGGGATGGGGCAGGACGGACTGCTCGGCGCGGCCCACGTCAAGGCGCAGGGCGGCCGCGTGATCACCGAGGCCGAGTCGTCGTGCGTGGTGTACGGAATGCCGCGCGCCGTGGCGGAAGCGGCGCTCAGCGACCGCGCCGTCGCCCTGGAGCAGATGGCGGCTTCGATCATGGAGATGGCTTGACCGTGGCGACGATCCTGGTGGTAGACGATTCCGGGTACGCGCGCCGGCTGCTGCGCCAGACCCTCGAGCCCCTGGGCCACGCGGTGGTCGAGGCGGGGAGCGGGCTGGCGGGGCTCGAGGCGTACGCCGTGCACGCCCCCGACCTGGTGCTGCTGGACCTCACCATGGAGGACATGGGGGGCCTCGAGGTGCTCGGCCGGCTGCGCGAGATGAACCCCGGCGCGCGGGTGATCGTGGTGAGCGCCGACATCCAGCGCTCCACCGGGCGCCAGGTGGCCGACGCGGGCGCCTTCCGCTTCCTGGCCAAGCCCGCCGAGCCGGCGGAGCTGGCCGAGGCCGTGCAGGCCGCGCTGGCGCAGGAGGACGGATGAGGCTCACCGACCTGGAGACCGACGCGCTCAACGAGCTCTTCAACGTGGGGCTGCACCGCGCGGCCGCCTCGCTCTCCGACCTCACCGGCAAGCGCGTGACGGTGGACCTGCCGCGCCTCTGGGTGTGCTCGATGGACGAGCTCAAGGAGCGCCTGGTGGAGGTGGTCACGGGCGACCTGGCCACGGTGCACCAGTTCTTCGGCGGCGCCATCGCGGGCGACGCCGTGCTCATGCTGGAGTACGTGAAGGCGGTGCAGCTCGCCGACCTCATGACGGGCGGCGACGTGGCGCTGGGGGGGCGGCTCGACGAGTCGGCCCGCGAGGTCGTCGCCGAGATCGGCAACGTGGTGCTCAGCTCGTGCCTGGGCGCCTTCGGCAACATGCTGCGGGTGGCGGTCTCGTTCGCGGTGCCGCGCATCCAGATCGAGTCGCTGGACGGGATGATGCGGTCGGTGGTGATCGAACGGGAGCGCGGCACGCCCTACGCCCTGGTGGCGGCCACGCGCTTCAGCCTGGAGGGGCTGGAGATCAGCGGCTTCCTGATCGTGGTGATCGGGGTCAAGTCGCTGGAGCTGGTCTCCCGGGCGCTGACCGAGCGGGTGGGTTGATGGTGGGCACCATGGAGACCCCCTTCCTCCAGCTGGACTCCGACGCGGACGCCCTGGCCCTGGCCCAGGCCGGCGACTTCCTGAACGCGGGGGTGGTCACGGTCGACGCCGGGCTGGAGGTGCGCGGCTGGAACCGCTGGCTCGAGGCCGCGACCGGGTGGAGCGCGGCCGAGACGGTGGGCCGCCCGCTGCTGGAGCTCTTCCCGGAGCTCGCGGGCACGCGCGGCGAGGCCGCCTTCCGCCGCGCGCTGGCGGGCGAGACGGTGGTGCTCGCGCACCGCTTCCACGAGTACCTCCTTCCGCTGCCCTGCGACCCCGCCTTCCCCGCGTTCGAGCGGATGCAGCAGAGCGCGCGCATCGCGCCGCTCCTGTCGGGCGACCGGGTGGAGGGTGCGGTGGCGCTGATCCAGGACGTGACCGAGCGCGTGACCATGGAGGCCGAGCTGCGCGCCGCCCTGCACCGCGCCGAGGGGGCCAGCCTGGCCAAGAGCGAGTTCATGGCGGCCATGAGCCACGAGCTGCGCACGCCGCTCGGCGCCATCATCGGCTATTCGGACCTGCTGGAAACGGAGGTGGTGGGGCCGCTCACGGAGCGCCAGAAGGAGCACATGCGGCGGGTGAAGATGGGCGCGTACCACCTGCTGGGGATCATCGAGGAGATCCTCACCTTCTCGCGGCTGGACGCGGGCCGTGAGCCGGTGCACGCGGAGCTCGCCGACCCCGCGGCCATCGCGGCCGACGCGGTGGCGATGGTCGAGCCGCAGGCCGCCCAGAAGCGGCTCCCCCTGCGCCTGGTGCTGCCCGAGCACCCCGTCCAGCTCACCACCGACGCCGGCAAGCTGCGCCAGGTGCTGGTGAACCTGCTCGGCAACGCGGTGAAGTTCACCGACGCGGGCCAGGTGGAGCTGCGCGTGTGGAGCGAGGCCGGCGCGGTGAACTTCCAGGTGAGCGACACCGGCCCCGGCATCGCCCCCGAAGACCTCGAACGGATCTTCGAGCCGTTCACCCAGGTCGACGCGTCGCACACGCGGCAGAAGGGGGGCACGGGGCTGGGCCTCCCCGTGAGCCGGCGGATCGCCCTCCTCCTGGGCGGCGACCTGCGGGTGGACAGCGCCCCGGGGAGCGGGAGCCGGTTCACGCTCTCGCTGCCTTCCCCCGCGCCCGCCGCATAGCGCTCGGTCGGGTGGACACCGCCGCCGCGCGGCCTGTCGTGATGCCGACCCTGTCCGTCGATTTTACAGCCGGGCGGCATTCTACGCCGCTGGCGCACCCTCCTCTGCGTCGCGGATGATCCGCTCTTCGCGGGGTCGGGCTCGTGGTCCTGCCCGAAGTAGATGCGGACCGGTTACTCCACTTAGGGGGCTTCTTCGGGAGGAATGTGCATGCCGCAGGATTCGTCGCAGCAGGTCAACCAGCAGGAGAGCACGTCGGTTAAGAAGTAGGTGCAGTTGACCGTCTGCTGGCTGGCCCCATGCACCGTCCCGCGGGACTGAGCGCCGGCAGTGTTGGTCTCGAACGACTCCACGGCCAAGTTCTCGACGTTGAGGCTTAGTTTCTTCATGTCTGGCTCTCCGGAAAGGAGGGGGATGATCGGCGGCGGGTGCACTCGGGACGGAGCGCGTTCGGTCACCGGCGTTTTGATGGTGGCGCAGCGGGTGGTCGCGAGGCCCCCGGCTCTCAAGATTCATATAGCTGAGCAGCACCGGCTGCTCTGCTTCGATTCCGCGCATCCAAACCCCAGGCGCGCGCGTCCACCGTGCTGTGGGGCATCGCGCTGCAGTTCTGCGACGATGGGACGAATCACGCCGTGGGCGGCAATCCGCGCGATCTGCCCCGCCGTGCGTCAACAGTTCGTCTCCCACGAGATCGGCTCGCGCGGACAGTCATGCGGAAAACAGGAATCGCAGGAAGGTAGTGGAGAAGCCGGTTGACCGTTCCACTGCCACTTTCCATTGTCTCCACCGCGAAGGAGAACATGGCTACCTCCGGTACGATGAGGGATGCAACGCTGCGGACGAAAACAAGTGTAACCGCAAAGCCGCCGCAGTGTAAAGTGTCTTGAAGTGGTCGTTGATTACGCGTACTCCGTGGGCGGCTGAAAAGGTGGACTGCGCCGGGGAGTTCCGGCAGCGATAGGCACGCCGTGCGGCGGCACGTCAACGCCCGCCGCGGTTGTGGTCGCGCTCACGCTCGCGGTCTCCGCGGGGCGAGTCGGCACACCCTCCCCGTGCTTTTCACCATTCCGGTCGGAATGCCGAATGTTTGCTCGGCGCGGCCACTGGGTTAGGTGCGCTGTATCGGGAAAGCCTTGCGTGGAGCCAGTTCGGCGAACCGGTAGAACGCGGCGATTAAGTGTTGCTGGAGCCGATGGTGTTGCTCACGACGGTCGCGTTCATCGTCCCCGCGCCCCCGCCGCCCACGTCGTCCGGGATACCCCATGGATTCGTCGGGTCGAACGCCGAAGTTGGCTCGTCAGTCCCGTAAGGAAAGATCGTGACCCCAGTGCTTCCCATCTTGCCTCCTTGGTGGAGAGGATCGCTTCCCTCTGGGGGATGTCGCTGGTGGCCGAGCCAGCGCGCCGCGTGTGTCCGTCAGGGGCGCGGCCTACCAGCCATCGTCGCTAGGTGTGCGGGGGTGTGGAGGCCTCATCTCCTCGCGCGGGAGGCGGTGCGGGAGCTCAGGCGCGGCCAGCAAGGTGTGAGATCCTCTCCCCATCTTTGCGGGGCGCTTGGATGGGCAGGTTTGCGCGCTAGGCCGTGCCCCCTGTTTCCAGGTACTTCCACAACTCGATCAGGAGCTTACGCGCCAGCGCCACGATTCCGATCTTCTTCAGTCGCGCGCTCCCGTGGCCGTATCACCCCTGGTACCACTGGCTCAGCTCGCTCTCTGGCTGGTAGCGCAGCCATCCCCAGGCGATCTCGATCGCGAGCGCTCGCATCCACCCGGTTGCCTGCCTTGCAGATCCCCTGCTCCCGCCGGTCCGCTCCGCTCTGGTAGGGTGTCGGCGTCAGCCCCGCCAGCGCTCCGATCTGCCTGCGGTTCCTGAACGCCCGCCAGGCGAAGAACTCCAGCGAATACAGCCACGACGCGTTCGGCCCCATCCCGCGCAGCTGGTGAAGCTTCCGCGCGCACTCCGAGCCGCTGTCCTTCCCCTTGCGAAGTAGCTCCCGCCGCTGCTTCTCCAGCATGGCGATCCGCTGCTGCAGCTGCTCCCGCTCCTGCCACTCCCGCTCCACCCGCGCTTTCAGCCACTGCGGCAGCGGATCGCCGTTCCACAGCGCACCCGCTCCAGAACCTGCGGCAGCTCCGCGACCTCCTCCGTGTGAGGCCCTTCTGTTGATTGGAATGCACCATCGAATGAAGTAAACGGTATCACGCCGAGACGCAGAGACTCTACACAGGCGCTTGCGTTCCTCGGGCCGTGGCGGCGGGAAGCCGGATGCTGCGCAGGTCGCTCGTGCTGGTGAACAGCGCGTAGGGAGTCCAGTCCCACCGTTCCACCGAAAGCGCCTTGCGCGCCTCGACGACCGCTTCCTCCACCGGGTGCCCGTCCGCGAAGGTGCGGTAGAACTCGCGGGTGAACAGGATGGCGGGATCGTCCAGCACCGCGCGCAGGGTCGCGACGACCGCGGGGACGCCGCCGTGCACCAGCAGCCCGGCGATGCCGCTGACCGCGTCCTGTGGCGACGCGCGCCCCGTCTCGCACCCGTTCAGCACCACCAGCTGCAGCCCCTTGTCCTGCACCAGGATGCGCACGTCCGCATCGGTCACCATGCGCGGACCGCCGCCGCCGGGCTCGTGGAGCACCAGCGCCCCCTCCTGGCGCTCGTGCTGGTAGGTCCCGTGTCCCACGAAGTGCAGGACGTGCGGCTTGAAGGTGCGCAGCATCTCCTGCAGCCGCGGGAGGGTGGCCTCCTCCTCCACCAGCGTCTCCATCAGCACGCGGCCGTCCGCCATCGCCGGCCGCAGCACGCGGCGCATGACCTCCGCCTCCGCCCGCACGTCCAGCCGCGCCGAGGCGATGGGGTTGGCGAACACCGCCAGGATGCGCAGCGGCCGGGCGATGGGACGAACGCCGGTGGCGAGCCCCGCGGAAAGCAGGCGCACCACCGAGTGCTTGGGCGACAGCGCCAGGCACATGCGCGCGGGAACCACCCACATCGCCTCCAGCGGCAGGTCCGTCAGCCCCGTGCCCTCCTCCACCTTCCACAGCACGCGCAGGCCGGGCTGCCCCTGCAGCAGCCGCATCAGCTCCATCCGCACGCTCTCGGGAAGGACGCGCTCGAAGACGAATCGGCCGATGGCCTCGATCTGCATCGACGTGCCGCCGTCGCTCACCTGGTAGGTGAGCGGGGATGCGGCCTCGTGCGACGCCTCCTGGATCACCGGCAGGTCGCGCATCATCAGCGGCAGCTCCCGCAGGCGCTGCTCCACCTCGTCCCGGGAGACCAGGACGTCGCCCTGCGTGCCCGGCCGGCCCTCCACGCTCAGGCGCATCTGCACGCGCCCCCCGTGCTCCGCCGGCTGCGACACCTCCAGCAGCACGTTCAGCATGGCGGGCTCTTCGGCCGCGGCGGCCTGCGCCATCGCTGCCGCCACCACCGGCGTGGGGGGCGGACCCCGGTCGCCGGCCGCGAGGGCACGCGAGACGAGCATGTACCGGTCGAGCTCGGCGTCCTCGATGTGCAGGAAGAGCGGACGCAGCGAGAGCAGCTCCAGCAGCGCACGGTCTCCACGGTGCTGCTCCCACAGCACCTGCAGCGGCTCGGGGAGGGTCTGGGGAGAAATGAGCTGCGCCTCGAGGGTGGTGATGGAGGTGCGGTCGGTGGCGAGCCGCCGGGCCAGCTCCGGCCAGCGGCGGAAGAAGGCGTCGAGCTTGGCGAACTTGCGCAGCTGGATGAAGTGCCGGGCCGCCCAGACGCGGAACTCCAGCCCCGGGCGCGGATCGTCCGTGCCGGTGGCGAGGGGGGCGCTTGCATGCGCCGCCTTGGCCCGCGCCCGCGCTCCCATGGGGCCGGACGCATCGCCTCCCTGCCGCGGGCCGGGTACCGCCGCCTCGAAGGCCAGCACCTCCTCGCGCAGCAGCATCGACAGCCGCAGGCTCCCCGCGAGAAGCAGCTGGGCGCGCCCCTCGAGGGGCTCTTCGGCCGACGGCGTCCGCGCCCACTCCAGCAGGGCCTGCGCGGAGGGGGAGAAGCCGGCCGGGAGAGGCGGGCCGGAGCCTCCGGACGCCAGCTGGCGCTCCACCTCCAGCATCTGCTCCGTCCACGCCGCGCCCGGTCCCGCGGAGCGGGCGGCCCTGGCGGCCAGCCTCACCGCCTTCGGCGCGCGCTCCGCCAGCTCCAGCAGCCAGGCGAAGGCCTCCTGCACCAGCTTCTCCGCGCTCACCTCCGCCCCGGAGGTCACCTGCGAGAACACCCGCACGAAGGGCGCGTCGCGCGAGGTGAACAGCTCCGTGGGGTGCGGCCGGGCGTCGGCCAGGCACGCGGCGGCGGCGACCTCCACGGGAGGAAGGCGCGAGAAGCGCCGGCGCGCCGGGAAGAGCCGCGACAGCGGGGCGGATTCGGCGGCGACCTGGTAGAGGGCGCGGACCGGGCCCTCCGCGATCGTCCCCGCGATCTCGGGATCGGGGTGGTTGCCGGGGGTGCGCTCCAGCGCGCTTTCCAGCGTCTCCATCGCCGCCGCGAACGTGCCGGGCTCGGAGGCGAGCCGGACCACGGTGGCCAGGGCCTCCCGGCTCCACCGTGCGAGGGCGATCGTCTTCTCCAGCACCGCCGCGCGCTCCCGTGCCCGCGCCCTCCCCTGCGCCTGTGCCTCTTCCTGCCGCTCCTCCTCCAGCGTGCGCGAGACCATCCAGCGGTACTGCAGCCAGCTGCAGTACTGCTTCAGCCGGCGGGGGTTGCCGCCGATGGCGGCCTGGATGATGTCGGTGGCGGGGAGCCATTCCGGGAACTGCGCGGAGATGAAGTTGTGGGTCTGCTCCGCCGTGCGCTGTGGCACCCGGATGGCCAGCTGGATGATCTTCTCGAAATACTCCTGCCCCTTCCGCGCGAAGACCTCGGCGCCCGCGTCACCCCCGTCCATTACCACCAGATCGCGGTAGCGCAGCCGCAGCCCCTGGCCGATCAGCTGCTCGTCCGCGGCGACGATGAAGACGCAGCGCACCTCGCCCAGGAAAATCTTCACCGCCTCCAGCAAGTCCAGCGCGGCGTCGGGCATGCACCGATCCAGGTCGTCGATGAACACCACCACCCGCTCCCCGGGCTTCAGCGCACCCTCGAACAGCTCCTTGAATTCGGAGCGGAACTGCTCCATCGACTGGATGCGGTCGCGCGTGGCCTCGTTGCGCTCGCGGGGGATCAGCTTTGCCGTGTCCACGCCCGAGGGCATGCCGAACACCTTGCGCGCGGCCGCCGCCAGCGGCGACATGGTGGCCAGCGCGGCCACGGCGGCATTGGCCAGCGTGAGCCCCAGCTGCTCCGGGTCCACCTGCCCCTGCGGCCCCTTCCCCACCCCGCCGTGCATGGCGTCCAGCCGCGACAGCAGCCGGTCGTAATCCGCCTGGGGCCCGGTTTCGGGCGGCGGGGGGCGCAGCAACAGCGCATCGCGGGCGAGGAACTCGCGCAGCCCGGAGCGGCGCGCGGGGGGCGCGGCGGCGGGTTCCTGCGGCGGGCTCCTGCGGCCGTCGGAAGCGTCGGCGGAGGGCTTCAGCAGGAGCGCGCCGGCGATCTCCACGATCAGCGCCCGCCACAGCTCGTCGGAGGTCTTGTACGGCCAGGCGGAGAAGGCCACGAAGCGCACGGGCGGCAGCCCCTGCGGCGTCTCGGATTTCAGGTACGACCGCACGAAGTTGACGAAGCTGGTCTTCCCCGATCCCCACTCCCCGTAGATCCCGACGGTGAACGGCGGCTCCAGGGTGTAAACGAATTCGGCCAGCGTCCGCGCGTACGGCGCCGTCCCCAGCAGGTCGTCGTCCGGGTCGTCGACGGGCGCGTCGGCGATCTGTGCCCTCATGGCGCGCCTCCCGCAGCCGGGTTGGGTTCCGCGGCCGGCCGCGCGGGTCCGCGCCGCACCGCCGCCACCAGCAGGATCAGCCCCAGCAGCATCCCCGCCGCCACCGCGCCCGCGCGCTGGAAGAGGTGGTAGGCCACCAGCATCAGCAGCAGCGCGCCGCCAACGCGGAAGGAAAGCCCACGCTGGACGGGCACCTCCAGTCGCCGCGCCAGCCAGGGCGCCGCCGCCCAGAGGGCCAGCAGCGCCACCACCGCCAGCACGGCGCCGGCGCCCAGGTCGAGCCACCGCCGCTGCATGGCGTGGCGACGCCGCGCCTCCGCCAGCTCGTCGGCGGCCGCGCGCCCCGCCACGCCCACCTGCCTCCGCGCGCGGGAGACGGTGCTGTCCTGCCGAGCCACATCGTGCTCCAGCGCCTGCAGGAACCCCTGCGTCGCGGACCCGGCCATCTTTGCGCTCACGTACCCGCTGCGGGCCTCGGTGGGCGCGGAGGCGGCCCGCGCGCCCCGCAGCTGCGGATACAGTGCCTCCCAGGCGGTGATCACGGCGCGCTGGCGCATGTCCTCCAACCGCTGCTCGCGCAGGCGTTCCTCCAGCACCGCCAGGGTGCGCTCCGCCGCCGCCAGCTCCGCGCGCCGCGCGGCGACCTGGTGCTTCCCCTCGAACCTCTCCTGCACCGGCGCCGCTTGCTCGAAGAGCGGCGCCACCCACCGCTCGCCCGCGATCCACGCGCCCAGACCCAGGAGCAGGACGACGGTCACCAGCAGCACGTCGGCCCAGGTGAGCGAGAGCTTGGGGAGGGGTGCGTGGGCCATTCGGGCGGAGGGGAGTGCCGGGAGGGAAGTTCTACGCGGACCACGCCAAAAGATGCGCGCCGCCCGTGCGAAGGGGCAAGCATTTCGGGTGGCACGCCGGACGCGCCATGTGATACCTGATCCGGCTGTTGAGCCTCCGTATCCCGCGCAACACCCTTAGACGTCATCCTGAGGCCGGTCCCACTGCAATCGACGACTGCAGAACAACTTGGCAGGCCGAAGGATCTATGACCGCGTCAGCACGTGAGTCGGCGAGATGCGTCGACGCTATCGCCGGATCTGGTATGAGTGGATGGACGCGGAGGCGTGGATTCGCAGCCCAGACCCTGGATGCACCCGCTCGTGCCACGGGTCGGCAACCAGCGACCGACCAGATGCGATCCCGGCACGAACGCGACGCAGCCAGGGATCGCTGACCTGCGCTCAAAGCCGAACGGTCTGCCGACGCCACTCGGGGGAGGGAGCGGACCACTGCGGCGCGACATTTCCTTGGGGAACTGACCGGGAAGGGGAACAGTCGGCGCAAACCTGTCCCACCCGGCACGAACGAGCGAAAGCCCCGACGGCGAAAACGCCGTCGGGGCTTCGGTTACCTCAGTGCGCCCGGAGAGATTCGAACTCCCGACCTTCTGATCCGTAGTCAGACGCTCTATCCAGCTGAGCTACGGGCGCATCCGCCTATCTCGCACACGAGCACTTCGGCGAGAAGTGCACCGGGAAGGAATCGAACCTTCAACCTTGGGATTAAGAGTCCCCTGCTCTGCCAATTGAGCTACCGGTGCGTTCGTTGACAGGCAGGGAAATTTAGAAAAACTCCCGGGGCGTGTCAACCCCTGCCGGGCGCCGATTTTAGGGGGGGACAGGGGACATGGGGACAGGGGACATGGGGACAGGGGACAGCAAGCAACGGCACCCGTTACCGCGACCCGCGGGCACTCCCCTGACCCCCTGTAACCTGTCCCCTGCCGTTCATGCTGGCTGTCCCCTGTCCCCTGTAACCTGTCCCCTGCCGTTCTCCTGTCCCCTGCCGTCCAGCATTCGCTCGGCCTCGTCGTCGCTGATGGACTCCAGCCAGGAGAGCAGCGCCTCGTCGTCGGTGTGGAGGTGGGCGGCCTGCTCGTCGACCCGCGCGGCCAGGCCACGGACGGTGGGATGGTCGAAGATCGTGCTCACCGGGAGCGTCACCCCGAAGCGCGCGTTGATGCGGGTGAGGATGCGGATGGCCTTGAGCGAGTGGCCGCCCAGGTGGAAGAGGTCGTCCGTGGCGCCGACCCGCTCCACCCCCAGCACCTCGCGCCAGGCGGCGGCGACCGCGTGCTCCGTCTCGCTCGCGGGCGCCTCCCACGCCGCCGCGGGGGCGGGGGCGCCGGGGTCGGGGAGAGCGCGGCGGTCGAGCTTGCCGCTCGGCGTCAGCGGGAGCGCGCCCAGCACCGCGAACGCGCCGGGAACCATCCACGCGGGGAGCCGCCCGGCGCACCAGTCGCGCAGCGCCGCGGCATCGGCCCCATCCCCCTCTCCCGAAACGACGTAGGCCGCCAGCCAGCGCTCGCCGCCGTCGTCGCGCGGCACCACGGCGGCGTCGCGCACGGCGGGGTGGGCGCGCAGCACGGCCTCGATCTCCCCCGGCTCCACGCGGTGGCCGCGCACCTTCACCTGCTGGTCGAGCCGGCCGAAATACTCGAGAACTGCAGTGCGGAAGTGCGGGAGTGCGGAAGTGCGTTGGCCCTCGCGCGAATCCAGCGCACTTCCGCACTCACGCACTTCCGCACTCGCCGTTGCCGTCCACCGCACCCGGTCGCCGGTGCGGTACATCCGCGCGCCAGGGACGCCGGAGAAGGGATCGGGGAGGAAGCGCTCGGCCGTCAGCGCCGGACGGCCCAGGTACCCGCGCGCCAGCCCGTCGCCGCCCAGGTACAGCTCGCCGGGAACGCCGAGCGGGAGGGGGCGCAGCGCCGCGTCGAGCACGTATGCACGGGTGTTCGAGACGGGGCGGCCGATGGGGACGGTGGAGGCGCCGTGCTCCACCCGGTCGACGCGGAACCAGGTCGCGTAGGTGGTGCTCTCCGTGGGGCCGTAGGCGTTCAGCAGGCGGCCGGGCGCGCCGCTCTCCAGCACGTGGCGCAGCACCGGCGCCTCCAGCGCCTCGCCGCCGAGCAGCAGGGTGGCCACGCCCGCGAAGGCGTCCGGCACCTCCGCCACCACCTGGCGCAGCGCGGTGGGGGTGAGGAAGAGCGCCGACACGCCATCTTCCCGCAGCCGCGCGGCGAAGGCGGGGGGCGAGAGGATCTCCTCGCGGCCGACGACCACCAGCCGCGAACCGTTCAGCAGCGCGCCCCAGATCTCCCAGAGCGACACGTCGAACGAGGGCGTGGTGATCTGCGCCACCCCGTCCGCCGGGCCGAGCTGCAGGTAGTCGGCGTCCTTCACCACGCGGACGATGGCGCGGTGCACGATCGCCACGCCCTTCGGCCGCCCGGTGGAGCCGGAGGTGTAGAGGACGCAGGCGAGCCCTTCCGCCGCGACCGGCACGTCGTCCGCGGCCGGGCCATCCTCTTCCCCGCCCCGCATCATCTCGTCGTAGCGGACGATGGGGCCCGCCCACCGCGCGAGCGACGGCGGCGCCTCGCCGCGGACGACGAGCACGGCCGCGCCGGACTGCTCCAGCACGTACTCCAGCCGTTCCGCCGGGTGGTCGGGATCGAGCGGCACGTACGCGGCGCCGGCGCGCATCGCCGCGAGGAAGCTGGCCACCATCGCCGCGGAGCGCTCCATCGCCACCGCCACGCGGGCCTCGGGACCGGCGCCGAGCGCGCGCAGCCGCCGGGCGAGACGAGCGGAGACCGCGTCCAGCCCGGCGTACGTCATCTCCCCGTCCCTGTCCCGGATCGCCACCGCGTCCGGCGTGGCCGCCGCCTGCCGCGCGAAGAGCCCGTGCACGCTGGCGTCGCGCGGGTACGGCGTCGGCGCGCCGGCCAGGCGCAGCAGCACGCGTTCCTCGTCGGCGGAGGCGAGGGGGAGGCGGGAGACGGGGCGCCCGGGATCGGCCAGCGCGGCGGCGAGGAGCGTCTCGTAGTGCCCGATCATCCGCCGCACGGTGGAGGCGTCGAACAGATCCTCGGCGAACTCCCAGATCATCACCACCTCGTCGCCGGCGCCCTGCTGCGCGCGGGGGATGACGATCACGTTCAGGTCCAGCTTGGCCCAGCCGCTCTCAAGGCCCTCTTCCACCCGCAGCGCGGCGCCGGGGAGCGAGAGCTCGGGATAGGGCGCGTGGTGGAAGGAGAAGACGGTGGAGTAGAGCGGAAGCGTCGCCGACGAGCGCCCCGGTGCCGCCGCGGCCACGATCTCGGCGAACGGCACCTGCTCGCGCGCGTACGCCTCCACCGCGTGGCCGCGGACGCGCGCCAGCACCTCCTCGAACGCGGGATCGCCGGAGAGGTCGGCGCGCAGCGGGATGGTGTTCACCACCATCCCCACCAGGTCGCGCGTCTCCGGCGCGTGGCGCGCGGCCACGGCGCTGCCCACGCAGAAGTCCGCCTCGCCGGTGTAGCGGTGCAGCAGCGCCTGGAATGCCGCGAACAGCGTCATGAACGGCGTGGCCCCGCGCGCGCGCCCGAACGCCTCGGCCGCCGCGTACAGCTCGCGCGGGAGGTGAATGCGGTGCGCGCCGCCGCGGAAGCTCATCCGCTCCGGCCGCGGGCGGTCGGCGGGAAGCTCCAGCGAGGGGGGCACGCCCTCCAGCGCGCGGCGCCACCAGTCGAGCTGCGCGCGCGCCTCGGGGCCGCGCAGCCACGCCCGCTGCCACGCCGCGTAGTCGCCGAACTGCAGCGCCGGCTCCGGCAGCGGCGACGGCTCGCCGCGGCTGAAGGCGCCGTACAGCGCGGTCAGCTCGCGCAGGAAGAGCGCGAACGACCAGCCGTCGTGCACCAGGTGGTGCTCGTGCACGCCGAGGACGTAGCTCTCGCTCGAATCCAGCGCACTTCCGCACTCCCGCACTTCCGCACTCGCGGTTTCCTTCCCCAGGGCGAACAGCGTCCAACGCACCACCGGCCCGTGTTCCAGGTCGAACGGCTCGGCGAAGGCCGCGCGGACGCGGGCATTCACCTCGTCCTCCGGCACGCCCGCGAGATCGGCGTGCCGCAGGATGACGGGGGCCGGGGGATGGACGCGCTGCACCGGCCCGCCCTCCCCCTCGTGGAAGGTGGTGCGATAGGCCTCGTGGCGGCGCACGATCTCGGTGAGCGCGCGCTCCATCACCCCCGCGTCCACCCGGCCGTCGATGCGGACCGCCGCGCCGAAGGTGTACGAGCGCATCCCCGGGCGCAGCTGCTGGAAGAACCAGACGGCCTCCTGCCCGGGCGCCAGCGGCAGGTCGCCGCCGCGGTCCGTCGGCACGATCGACGGGGCGGAGGGAGCCGAGGCCTGCGCGATCCGCCGCGCCTGCTCGGCCACGGTGGGGTGGGCGAAGACGTCCGCGGCGCCGAGGGAGGCGCCCAGCTCCTGCCGCACGCGCGCCGCCACCTGCGCGGCCGCCAGCGAGTGCCCGCCCAGCGCGAAGAAGTGGTCGGCCGCGCCGACGCGCTCCACCCCCAGCACCTCCGCCCAGATCCGCGCGACGGCGGCTTCTTCCGCCGTCCATCCCCCGTCCTCGTCGGTGACGGGGGACGATGCGGGCTCGGGGAGGGCGGCGAGGTCGACCTTGCGGTTGGGGCCGAGCGGGAGCGCGTCCAGGAAGGTGAAGGTGGACGGCACCTCGTACGCGGGGACGCGCTCGCCCAGCCACCCGGCGAGCGCCTCCGCATCCACGGACGGATCGCGGAGCACGACGTACGCGGCCAGGCTGCAGGCGGCGCCCGACCCCCGGGCGACCACGGCGGCCTCGCACACCGCCGGGTGCGCGGCGAGCACGGCCTCCACCTCGCCCACCTCCACGCGGAAGCCGCGCACCTTCGCCTGCCGGTCCACGCGCCCGCCGAAGTACAGCATCCCGTCCGCCGCGCGCCGCGCCACGTCGCCCGTGCGGTACATCCGCGCACCGGGAACGGGGGAGAAGGGATCGGGGACGAAGCGCTCCGCCGTCAGCGCGGGCCGGCCGAAGTACCCCCGCGCCACCGCCGGACCGCCGATGCACAGCTCGCCCGCGCCCTCGCCGGCCACCGCGCGCCCCTCGCCGTCCAGCAGGTGCACGCGCCGGTCGCCGACGGGCAGGCCGAGCGGGATCGGGCCGGGCGGCAGCGCGTCCGCGGCGGCCGGGAGCGCGTACGCCGTCGCCGCCACCGTGCACTCGCTCGGGCCGTAGAGGTTGACGAAGCGGGTCCGCGGCAGGCGCTCCAGGGCCGCGCGCGCGGCGGCGGGGGGAAACACGTCGCCGCCCACCAGGATGAGCCGCGCGCGCGCCAGCGCCTCGGGCGCCGCATCCAGCAGCGCGGCGAAGAAGGTGGGCGGGAGGAAGAGGACGTCGATCCCGTGGCGCTCCACCAGCCGGGCCACGCCCACCGCGCTCACCCCGCCCTCGCCGGGGGGATAGAGCACCACGGCGGCGCCGCGCAGCAGCGGCATCCACAGCTCCAGCGTGAGCGCGTCCCACGAGACGGACGAGGCGTGCAGCCACACCTCAGGCTCTCCCTCGCGCCCGGGCGCGGCCAGCTCCAGGTACGTGTCCGCGAAGCCGGGGATGGCGCGGTGGGGAATCAGGCTCGCCTTGGGCGCTCCCGTGCTGCCGCTGGTGTAGATGAGCTGCGCCAGCGACTCCGGCGCCGCGACCTCCTCCGGCGGCGTGTCGGGGTGCGCCGCCACCACGTGGGCCTCGCGGTCCAGCAGCACCACCTCTCCCTCCCACCCCTCCGCCGTCACCCCGCCGCCGAGCGCAGCCCAGGTCGCCTCGTCCGTCAGCAGCAGCGGCACCCGCGCGTCCGCCAGCATGTAGCGCAGGCGCGCGGGCGGCAGCGTGAGCTCCAGCGCCAGCGTCACGCCGCCCGCCTTGAGCGCCGCCAGCAGCGCGACGGGGAGCTGCCGCGTGCGCGGAAGGAGCACCGCCACCGGCGTCTCCAGCCCCACCCCGCGCGCGCGGAGGTGGTGCGCGAGCCGGTTTGCGGCGCGGTGCAGCTCGCCGTGCGTGACCGGCCCCTCCGCGTCGACCAGGGCGGTGGCAGCGGGGTCGCGTTCGGCCACCCGTTCGAGCAGGCGGTGCAGGGTCGCGGCGGCGGGGGAGGTCATCGGTGGGATTCTGCGGGTCGATGCGGCCGGATGGGACGGTGAAATATCGTCACGAGCCCGCGCTCGTGGCGAGGGCGCGCTACCGACCGGCCCTCGCGCAGAAACGAGGAACCACGAAGAGGCGCGGCGATTCTCTCCGTGGCTCTGCGTCTCCGCGTGAGGCCGATCAGTTCACGCCGGAGTCGCGAATCAGGTGGAGGGGCGCCAGCCGCTGGCGCTCGCCACCGACCGCCAGCTCGAAGACGTACGTACCCGCCGGAAGACCACGCCGTCCAGGAAAACCGAAGGAACCCATCACGCGATGTCTTCACTCCCAGTCAGCGCCTTCAGAACGGATTCGACCGGCCCGGACCGGTGAAAAACGGTCTGCAGACAGGGCGACAGGAGATCTGGCTCGGAGCGGCGGGATTGCTCGATAAACGTGGCTGTTCGCGAATCCACGAACGCATGGTCGGTGTGCGCCGCAGCGAGGATGTGCTCGCCGTCTGAATGGTCGCCTGGTTTGCGGCGATTGTCGCTTTTCCGCCATCCACGATAAACGGCGCGCCCACTACTGATTCCCGGAGCAGCGTACGGGTCGAAGTCGTGCAGCGCAGCGGTCACCGCATCCGAAGGGAATCCTTCCAGCACGCACCATTTGTGAACGTACCGCTCACCCAGTTCTTTCAGCCATCCCAGCATGCTCAGGTCCTCGTCGGGTGCCCGCGCCGCGGCAGGAAACTCTTCCAATCCATAGATGCACAGGAGTGCCTGTCGCCGCGAGAGCTTCCTTCCACGGCAGGTCTGTAACCGCCCTCGGACATGCATGGAGAACGGATCGTTGGTGGCCTCCATGAGCCGGTTGTATTGTCGGCCGACGATCTCGAAGAACAGCGGGTCGACGTCGGTGATCGCCGGGAGCTTCGGACGCTTTCCGGCAACCTTTCTCAGCATGCGACGCGAATGTAATTCGCGGTTTTCAAGCGTGGCCGCCTGCTCGCGGTGGGTGCGGGCGGCGAGCACGTGCGGCCTGAGCTCCAACACAAATCTCCAGAATGATCCGGGCTCGCAGATCGGGAAAAGATCGTCGCGAATCTTTCGGTATGGATTGGACTCGTCCGCGTTCAACCGCTGTAATGTCTGTGCTCTGATTTCGAGTTCGGACACCCAGTCGTGGTTTGCGTCATTGAAGGCCAGGGTGGGAAAGCGTTCGAGCATCCCCAGCCGCTTTCCCAGGCTCTCCATATCCTCCAGCTGCGCCATCTCCTCCGCGTGCGTTCGAGACAGCGCCAGAACGTACTGGCGTTCTGCCCAGACGCGGAAAAACTCTGTCACTACGGGATCCCCGCTGCGATCAAGTCTGTCCAACTCGGCGAGTTCCGCAGTGTCGAGATAAACCAGCATTGCCGCCTCAGTTCGGCGCGGAGTCGCAGATCAGGTGGAGCGGCGCCATGCGCTGGCGCTCGCCGCCGACCGCCAGCTCGAAGACGTGGGTGCCCTCGGTGGGGAAGATGACGCTCTCCAGCGGCATGAGCATCCGCGTCTGCGGCGGGCCCTGCATCGGCCGGTCGCTCACGTCGGTGTTGCCGGTGATGCTGAGCACGGGGCTCCCCGAGGGGTCCATCAGCTCGATGGAGAACTCGATCCTCCCCCGCTCGTGCGGCTCCCACTCGATCGAGAGCGCCAGCGTCATCCGCTCCTGCCGCGCGGGGAAGGCCGGCGCGTAGAGCTGGTGGAAGATGCCGTGGATGTCGAGGCGCCCGTCCTGGCGCTCCTGGGCGTGCTCGCAGAGGAGCGCGTAGAGAACTCGCAAGGAACCATCTCCATGGGTTGAAAGGCGACCGCCGGCCGCGGCGGACAGATGGATTTCCGTTCAGTAGCCGTAGATGCCGACCGGCTCGCCGTGTTCGGCCGCGTGCCGGGCCGGAGACACGGAGAGAACCGCCCAGCCTCTCGCCGTGACTCTGCGTCTCTGCGTGAGAAACGTCAAACGAGGCGCACGCGCACGGCCTCGGCGTGGCCGTGCAGCCCCTCGGCCTCGGCCAGGCGGATCACGTCGTCGGCGTGCGCGCGCAGGCGCTCGGGCGAGTAGCCGATCAGGCTGGTGCGCTTCACGAAGTCGTACACGCCCAGCGGGCTGGCGAAGCGCGCGCTGCCGCCGGTCGGGAGCACGTGGTTGGGCCCGGCGAAGTAGTCGCCCATCGGCTCGGGCGAGCTGGAGCCCAGGAAGATCGCGCCGGCGTTGCGGACGCGCCCCGCCAGCGCCAGCGGCTCGGCCACCAGCAGCTCCAGGTGCTCCGGCGCGCGCAGGTCGGCCACGGCCGCCGCGTCCTCCAGCGTGGGGACGACGACGATGGCCCCGTTCGCCTCCAGCGCCGCGCGCGCCACGTCGCGCCGCGGGTTGCGCTCCAGCAGGCGCTCGACCTCGCCCGGCACGCGCGCCGCCAGCTCCGCCGACGTCGTCACCAGCCAGGCGATGGCGTCGGGGTCGTGCTCGGCCTGGCCGATCAGGTCCGCGGCGGCGTGCACCGGGTCGGCGCGTTCGTCGGCGATCACCAGGATCTCGCTGGGGCCGGCGATCATGTCGATGTCCACCAGCCCGAACACCTGGCGCTTGGCCTCGGCGACCCACTTGTTGCCGGGGCCCACGATCTTGTCCACGCGGCCGATGCTCTCCGTGCCATGCGCCAGCGCCGCCACCGCCTGCGCCCCGCCCACGCGGAGCACCTCCGTCACCCCCGCCACGTGCGCGGCCGCGAGCACCACGTCCACGATTTCCCCGCCGGGGGTGGGCGACACCATCACGATCTCGTCCACGCCGGCCACGGCGGCGGGGATGGCGTTCATCAGCACGGAGGAGGGATACGCCGCGCGCCCACCGGGAACGTAGATCCCCACGCGGCGCAGCGGCGCCACCCGCTGCCCCAGGAGCGAGCCGTCCGGCAGCCAGTCCACGAAGCCGTGCTCGCGCTGGCGCTCGTGGAAACGGCGCACGTTCTCCGCCGCGCGCCGGAGCGACCCCAGCAGGTCGGGGTCGATGGACTCCGCCGCGCGCGCCAGCTCCTCCGCCCCGATCCGCAGCCCCTCGGCCGAGCCCGCGTCGAAGGAGTCGAAGCGGCGCGTGTACTCCACCAGCGCCGCGTCCCCGCGCGCGGCAACGTCGGCCACGATGCGCGCCACCGCCTCGCGCAACGCCGGATCGTCGGTCGACGCGGCGGACGCCATCTCCCGAAGCCCGGCGAAGGGCGGCGCGGCCTGGATGGTTCGGATGTTCAGCACGATCTTCCGTTCACGACAGTCACCCAACCGCATGTCTCACGCAGAGACGCGGAGACACGGAGAGAGATCAGGAGCGCCCCAGGCGCTCGCGGGCGGCGGCGAGGTCGGCGATCAGGCGCTGGTGGTCTTCCAGGCGCAGCTTGTGGCTGGCGCGGTTCACGATCAGCCGCGCGCTGGAGGGGGAGACCTCGTCCACCACCACCAGCCCGTTCTCGGCCAGCGTGCGCCCCGTCTGCACCAGGTCCACGATCCAGTCCGAGAGCCCCAGCAGCGGCGCCAGCTCCACCGAGCCGCTGATGCGGATCAGCTCCACCTGCACCCCCCGCGCGCCGAAGAAGCGTCGCGCGCTCTCCACGTACTTCGTGGCCACGCGCGGGATCCCACCCCCCGCCAGCCGCGGGTACGCCGCGCCCTCCGGCGCCGCCACCGCGAGCACGCATCCCCCGAAGCCCAGGTCCAGCGGGCGCAGCACGTCCGGCTGCGCCTCCTCCAGCACGTCCATCCCCGCCACGCCGGCATCCGCGACGCCGGCCTCCACGTAGACCGGAACGTCGCCGCTCTTCACCGGGAGGAACTCGAAGCGCCCGTCGGCCGAGGGGAGGATGAGGCGCCGGGTGTCGCGCGCGGCGGGGTCGATCACCGCGCCCATCGCCTCGAAGAGGCGCAGCGCCTCGTCCATCATCCGCCCCTTGGGGAGGGCGATGCGCAGCGGGGTCATGCCGGCACCTCGGCCAGCAGGTCGGCCAGCGCGTCGGTCTCCAGCGCGAAGCCCACGGCCGGGCGGTCGGCGCCGTAGAGCGCGAGCAGGCCGTCGTAGCGCCCCCCGTACCCCACCGCGCGCCCCACGCCGGCCACGAAGAGCTCGAACTGGATCCCCGTGTAGTAGCCCAGCCCGCGGATCTCGCCCAGGTCGTAGACCACGTGGCGGCGCTCGTCGTCGGTGAGCAGCGCGTCGACCTCGCGCAGGCGCTCGATGGCGGCCTCGGCCTCGGCGCCCGTGGCCAGCGAGCGGGCGCGCCCCAGCACGTCGCCGCGGCCGATCAGCTCCGGGAGCTCCACCAGCGCCCGCGCCACCGCGGCGGGGGCGCCGATCTCGCGCGCGCCGGCGGCGAGCGCCGCGCGGTCCTTGCGGTCGATGGCGGTGCGCAGCGCCTCGGCCTGCTCCGGCGCCAGCCCCTGCAGGAGCGGGCGGATGAAGCGGATGTCGCCCAGGTTGATCTGGAACTCGCCGATCCCCAGCTCCCGCGCGAGCGTGATCACCAGCCGCAGCGCCTCCACGTCGGCCTGGGCGGACGCGTCGCCGATCAGCTCGGCGCCGAGCTGGAAGATCTCGCGCCGGCGCCCCACCCCCTCGGGCTCCTGGCGATAGACCTTCCCCGCGTAGGCCAGCCGCAGCGGGAGCGGCGCGCCGGCCAGGCGGGTGGCCACCATGCGGGCGATGGACGAGGTGAAATCCGCCCTGAGCGCCACCAGCGCCCCGTCGCGGTCCACGAAGCGGATCAACCGCGAGGCCAGCTCGGGGCCGGCGCTGCGAGTGAAGACCTCCTCGTATTCGAAGGTCGGGGGGATCACCTCCTGGTAGCCGCCGGCCTCGGCCAGCGCGAACCAGGCGCGCTGCACGCTGCGCCGGCGGCGCACGTCGCCGGCGAGGAGGTCGAGCGACCCGGGGGGCACCTGCTGGATGCGGGAGACGGGCATGGCGCGGGAAGCTATCGGCCCGCGCGCGGGGCGGCAACGCGCAATCTTCGGAACTTTCGGCTGCACCCGGATTTACGTTCGGCACAGCGCTTGCTTTACCACCGGGCGAAGTCGGAAGAGGTACCGAAATTCACCCCCGAGGGGAGGCACTTATGGACATGATCCTGATCATCGCGATTCTCCTGCTGCTGTTCGGCGTCGGCGGCGGGGTATTCCACTTCCTCGGGAGCCTGGCGTGGATCCTGGTGGTCGTAGCCATCATCATCATCGCCTGGCGCGTCATCACCGGCCGCCGCCCCGTCGCCTGACGGCAGCACGGCCGCCTCACGCGGAGGCGCGGAGACGCGGAGAGGGCGCTGAGTCCTCTCCGCGTCTCCGCGTTTCCGTGTGAGGCGTTTCTCTACCCGGCCAGGGCGGCGAAGACCTCGCCCACCTCGGCCGGAGTGTGGACGAACGAGGTCGCGGCGGTTTCGGCGGGAGGAGGGTCGGCCACGAGCACGCCCTCCGCCGACGGGAAGTGCCCGGCGAGCGCGCGGAAGGCATCCTCGTCGGTGCGGTCGTCGCCGAAGTAGAGGATGGGCGCGTCCGGAGGCGGGCGCATCTGGTCGAGGAGGAAGAGCACGGCCCTCCCCTTGTTCCAGTCGACGTTCGGGCGCACCTCGATCACCTGCTTCCCCTCGGTGAGGTGCACGCCCTCCAGCGGCTCCACCACGCGGCGGACGATGGCGTGCAGCTCGTCCAGCCGGTCGCGCGGCGCCAGGCGGAAGTGCACCGAGAGCGTGAGCTCCTTGTCCTCCACGAAGGCGCCGGGGATGGCGGCGATGGCGTCCCCCAGCTCCCCTGCGGCGCGCTCCAGCACCGGGCGCGCGGCCGCGGCCTCGGGGTGGATGCGGTCGATCCCCGGGCCGTGGATCTCCATCCCGTGGTTCCCCGCGTACGCGATCCCCGGGATGGCGGCGCGCTCGCGGGCGTCGGCCAGGCCGCGGCCGCTCACCACCGCCACCTCCACCCCCGGCTGCGCCCTCAGCCGCTCCAGCGCGCTACGCGTGGCCTCGGGCATCGCCGCCAGCTCGGGGCGGTCGACGATGGGCGCCAGCGTGCCGTCGAAGTCCAGCAGCAGCACCAGCCGCCCGGTGCGCCGCCATCCGTCCCTCCAGGTGTCCACCCGCTCCAGCGCGTGCGGTAGCATCTTCGATCTGGTGTGGTTCCGCCGACGCGGTGTTCATCAACCGCCCTTCGAGGGTTCGCCGCGGTTGCCGCCCTCCCGCGGCGCGGGTACGTTCCGCGCCGAAGCTACGGAATCGCGCGGGGCAACGCATCCCCCACGCACTTCCGCACTCCCGCACTTCCGCACTCAGTCATGTCCTGGATCGACCAGGTGAAGCTCGACGACCGCGGCCTGGTGCC
>Ga0070685_10000301_pt1 | contig 31302 bp, 31 predicted proteins | sample KBSS13LmetaG_FD_65651 | JGI IMG/M metagenome (GOLD analysis project Ga0070685, IMG submission 65651) | Switchgrass rhizosphere microbial communities from Kellogg Biological Station, Michigan, USA - KBS S1-3L metaG | ecosystem: Host-associated > Plants > Roots > Rhizosphere ...
GGTTTCTGCAGGCTGAAGAAGGTCCGCGTCTGCAGCAGGTAGAGGCCGTTGGTCGGCAGGGAGAAGGCGAACCAGAAGAGCGCCGTCGCCACCACCGCCGTCTCCGCCGGGTCGAACTCGCCGCGCTGGTAGACCAGCCGGATCATCGGATCGGAGAGGGCGAGGATCGCGGCGGCAGCCGGCACCAGGACGAAGAGGATCTGCCGCATCCCGTTGGCCATCGTCGCCCGCAGGTTCTCGATCTCGCCGGCGTTGGCGAACCGCGCCAGGGTCGGGAACAGCACCGTCGCGATCGCCACCGAGAAGATCCCCTGCGGCAGCTGATAGATGCGGAAGGCTTTGTCGATCGCCGCCGGTGCCTGGTCGGAGACGAGGCTGCCGAAGAAGCTGTTGATCAGCAGGTTGAAGTTGATCAACCCGAGGCTGATCGTCACCGGCACCATCAGCAGCAGCACCCGCCGCACCCCCGGGTGGCGCCAGTCGAAGCTGAAGCTGAAGCGGTAGGGCGTGTGGCGCAGGTCCCATACCGGGATCAGCAGTTGGACCAGGGTGCCGACGAGAATTGCGATCGCATAGGCGTAGATCCGGTTCTGGCCGTGGAACATCGGCTCGAGGACCACGAGGACGAGGATGATCGTCAGGTTCCAGAACAGCGGCGAGATCGCGAAGGCGCCGAAGCGGTCGTAGCTGTTGAGGATGCCGACGACGATGCCGCTGACCCCGAGCAGGACCAGGATCGGGAAGAGCACCTGGGAGAGGGAGACGGTGAGGTCGAGGATCTCGCCTTCGAACCCGGGCGCGAAGAGGGGCATGATCACCGGCGCCAGGAGGACGAAGAGCGCGGTGATCGCGCCGAGGATCATCGTCACCAGCAGCAGCATCGTCGAGGCCAGGCGGAAGGCCTCTTTGTAGGCCTTCTTGCCGAGTAGTTCGGTGAAGACGGGGACGAAGGCCGGCTGCAGGGCCGCGTCGGCGAAGAGGGCGCGGATCAGGTTCGGGACCTGGAAGGCGATCGTGAAGGCCGACATCGGCCCGCTGATCCCGTAGTAGCCGGCGGCGACGACTTCGCGGGCGAGGCCGGCGACGCGCGAGGCGGCGGTGGCGATCGAGAAGAACGCGGTCGAGCGGGCGATCCGCCCGGCCTGCCGTCCGGGAGCCGGGTCGGCGCCGAATTCCTCTCCCGGTTCGAAGCCCTCGGCCTCGCGAACGCCGACGTCGGCGGCGAGCGCGGCCTCGTCCGCGTTGATCGGCCGCTCGTCGCGATCGGGGTTGTCAGGTGCCCTGGGCGTCTCCAAGCTTTGCTTCAGTCGCTATAGTCGGCGGCCGCCCGGAGCTGGCAAACGCCAGCCAGGGCCTTCGAACATGGCCAACATAGCCTCACAGAAGAAGCGGATACTGCGCAGCGAGCGCGAGCGCACCGAGAACCGGCTGCTGACCAGCACGGTCAAGACCCATTTCCGCCGGCTCGAAGCCGCGGTTGACGGCGGCGACGCCGAGGCGATCGCCAACGAGCAGCGCGAGCTCGTCTCCAAGGTTGACAAGGCCGTGCAGAAGGGCGCCCTCCACAAGAACACGGGCGCTCGCAAGAAGGCCAAAGCGGCGAGAATCGCCGCCGGCACCAAAGCCGCCTAAGCGGCTCCGGCAGCAGCTCTCCTCAAGGCGATGGTGAGCGCCAGCTCGTCGCCGTAGTCGGCGCCGCCACGGCACCAGAGCTCGAGGTCGGCGAGGGTCTCGGTTGCTGAACGCAGGCTCTCCAGGTCGGTGGCTTGAAGGCGTCGGACCAGCTGCTTCGCTGCGTAGGGGTGCATCTTCAGCGAGGACTCGACCTGCTTCGGCGGGATCCCCTCCTCCAGCTGCGCAGCGGCCGAGCAAGCGCTGCGAAGACGCGAGGCGAGGCCGTAGATCAGACCGGTGACGTTCTCGCCCTGACCGATCAGCCGCTCGCCGATCCGCAGCGCCACGGCGGCGTTGCCTTCGATCAGCGCATCGGAGAGCGACCAGACGGCTGCCTCGGAGGTGTCGGCGATCATCTCCTCGAGGTCGGCGGCGGAGACCTCTCCCCCCTGCCCCGCCCAGAGCGCCAGCCGCTCGAGCTCGTTGCGCAGCCGCTGCGGGCTCGCTCCCATCCGCTCGACCAGCATCAGCGCCGCGGCCGGGTCGAGCCGGAAGCCGAGCCGCTGCGCTTCGCCGACCAGCACCCGCGGCAGCTCACGCGCTTTCGGCGCCTCGAATTCGTGAATCTCGCCGCCGGCGGCTTTGACCGCTTTCGCCAGCTTCGCCGCGGCCCTGTCGCGGCAGATCAGAACCAGCGTCAGATCCGGCGGCAGCTCCTTCAACGCCGCCAGCACCGGCTCAAGCTGTTTGTCGCGCCAGCGCTCGATTCCGTCGGCGAGCAGGTAGCGCCGCGTCCCCATCAGCGACATCGCCGGGATCGCGGCCAGCAGCGCCTCGTGGTCGGGCATGCCCTTGCCCTCGCCCGGCTCGAAGACCTCCAGCGCGGCCGATCCGCCCTCGCGTTCGGCGCGTGCGCGCAGCCGTGCCCGGGTCGCGTCGATTTTGGCCCCGTCGGTCCCGGCGATCAGGTAGAGCGGCTGCATCTCGGCGGGCATACGGCGAGTCTAGAACCCGCCGCGGCTCAGCCGCGGCGCCTACTTGTTGAGGCCTTTGGCGAGCCCGTTGCCGTTGCCGGGCGAAGCGGCTTCAGGCGCCACCGAGGCGGTCGTCGCGCCACCCCCGGCCGTCGACGAAGAACCGGAGGAGGCTTCGATTCCCCGTTCGCTGGCGTGTTCAGCCGCCGCCGCGGAAGCCGAGTTGCCAGGCGCCGGCGCGGGTTCGGGCTGCGGCGTGGAAGTGGTCGCTTCCGGCTTCGGTGCGGCCGGCTTCGGCGTCGGCGAGGAGACGGGAGCCGGAGGTGAGGGGGCAGCCGAATCAGGGGCGGCCGCGGGAGCCGACCCGGAATCGCCCCCGGACCCGTTGCCGCTCCCGCCGTCGCCGCTGTTCCCACTTGAATGTTCAGGCGCCCCGGTCGCAGCTGGGACATCGATGTCGCCGGACGCCGGAGCATCTTCGCCGCTGTCGCCCCTCGCGCGGGACGGACCAGAAGATGGCGCATCGGCAGACGAAGAGCCGCCGACCCGCTGCGAGCGCGCCGGTTGCGCCGCAAGTAGCGCCATCGAACGATGGACGACCGGCAGCTTCTTCGCCTCGGCGATCGATTGGCTGGCCGAAGGCTGATCGGGCAGAGGGGCAGGCGAGAGCAGGCTGAAGTCCGGTTGGGCGAAGATCGCGACGAGAGCGAGACCGGCCGCCGCGGTCAGGCCGAGCAGGGCGAAGCTGATCGAGCGCATCCGTTCCGGCAAGCCCTCGCCGGCGAAGCTCGGCAGCCGCAGGGCGGAGAGCAGCTTGCTGTCGAAGATGGAGTGCACCACTTCATGCATCGGCACCCGCGCCGACCGGCGAAGCGATTGGATCGAGTTCCTCGACTATCGATTCGGTCATCCGTCCACGCGGAAGGACCCGGCTTCGACGTCGATCACCACGTCGCCATCCTCGTCGGTCCGCAGGATCGCCACGCGGTGCCCGGCAAGCGTCTTCAGAGTGCTGCGGGTGGGGTGCCCGTACGGGTTCTCGGCGCCGACCGAGATCACCGCCAGTTGCGGGCGCGCGCGGTCCAGGAGGGAGCCGAGACCGGCGTCTTCGCTGCCGTGGTGGGCGACCTTGAGCACGTCGACCGGCCCGGGATCGAGCGGAACCGCCTCGGCCTCGGCGTCAGCGGTGAGCAGCATCGTGAAGTCGCGCCAGTGCGCCTCCATCACCAAGGCCAGCTGGTTCGGATCTTCCCCCGGCGCGGCTTCCGCCAGCAGCTCTGGCGGCGGCCAGAGAACTTGCAGCCGCAGGAGGCCCGACCGCAGCTCCCGTCCCGCCGCGACCCGCTCGGGCCGGACACCAGCGGCCTCCGCCTCCGTCAGGGTCTCCCTGCCGAGCTGTCCGTAGACCAGGCGCCCGACCGGGAAGCGGCCGAGCAGTTCCTCCACCCCGGCCGCATGGTCGGACTGGTCGTGGGTGATGACCGCTGCGCCGAGCCCGTCCACCCCGGCGTCCTCGAGCTTGCCGGCCAGCCCGTCGCCGGGCGGGCCGCCGTCGACGAGGATCGCGGGTGCCATGGCCGGCTGAAAGAGGATGGCGTCGCCCTGACCGACGTCGAGGACCTCGACCCGAAGGCCTCCGGCCGGCGCAGCCGCGGTGCCCCCGTGAGGCCATCCGGCCAGCAGGGCAACGCCCGCCGCCGCCATTGCCGCCATCCCCCGCAGCACCGGGCGCAGCAGCCCGAGACGAGCCAGGTAAAGACCCAGCAGGCCGAGTGCGGCCATGCCGAGGTAGCTGAGCGCGAGACCCGCTCCACTCAAGTGCACCCGCAGCTCCCCCCGGTCCGGAGCGGCGCACCAGGCCGCGACCTGCGCGACATAGGCCAGCAACAGCGCGTCAAGCCCGTTCAGCGGGTCCAGCGGAAAGCCGGGCACCTGCGCCAACCCGGCACTGCACATCCCCAGCCACATCGCCGGCGCCACCGCCGGCAGCGCCAGCACGTTCGCGATCAGCGTCGTCGTCGAGAGGGTTTCGAAGTGGAAGGCGATCAGCGGCGCAGTCGCCAGGGTCGCCGCGACCGTCACCGCCAGCCCCTCCGCCAGCGCCCGGCGCCAAGGGCCTTCTCCGAGCTGCCTGGCGATCGCGCCCCGCAGCGGCGCCGCGAGCAGCAGGATTCCAAGCACCGCGGCAAAGCTCAGCTGCCAACCGATGTCGGCGGCGATCGATGGCTCCGCCGCCAGCGTCACCACCGCCGCCAGCGCCAGCGCGTAGAGCCGCGAGGCCCGCCGCCCTCCCAGAACCGCCAGGACCCCCACCGCCCCCATCACTCCGGCCCGCTGGACCGACGGCCCGGCGCCCGCCACCGGGACGTAGACGGCGATCAGCCCCAGCACCCAGAGCAGCCGCTCCCGCAGCGGGATCCCGAGCAGGCCGAGCACCGGCATCGCCAGTAGCGCCAGCAAGGTGACGTTCTCGCCGGAGACGGCGAGCAGATGGCTGAGGCCGGAGCGGCGGAAGTCTTCCTTCGTCGCCGCATCGATCCCGTCGTCCTCGCCAAGGACGAAACCGCGCGCCAGCTCGGCCTCCCGCTGCGGCATCCCCCGTCCCAGGCCACCCGCCGCGCGCTCGCGAATCTCGCCGCTGTGCGCCAGGGCAAGCGCCACGACCAGGGCGATCCCGAAGAGGACCGACAGGGACGGGCGCGGCGAACGCACGTCTACGGCTGCAGCCGCTCTCGCAGAGCAGCCATCGTCGCCGGGCCGATGCCCGGCACCTGGTCGAGTTGGTCAACCGACGAGAGGCCGCCGTGCTGGTCGCGGAACTCGACGATGTCCCCCGCGGTAACCGGCCCGATGCCGTCGATCTCTTCGAGCTGATCGACCGTCGCGGTCCCGAGGCTGATCGGCCCGTCTTCGGCCGCCGCGCCGGCAGAGGCCACGGCGGCGGCCGCGAGCTGTTCGGGGACGACCACCTGCTGGCCGTCGGCGAGTCGAGCCGCCAGGTTCACCGCGTCCAGCTCGGCCTTTCCGGTTGCACCACCGGCGCGGGTGACCGCATCGTTGACCCGGCTGCCCGCCGGCATCCGGTAGACGCCCGGTCGCCGCACCGCGCCGGTGACGTCGACGACGACGTCGCCGCTTTCGCCGCCGACGGAGATGCTGCCACCGGTCGAGCCGCCGCCGTTATCCGCAGCCGCGTAGGACGGGTCGGCGCTCCCCTCCCCGCGGATCGCCCGTGCCCCGACCAGCAGCAGCGCCACCGCGACCGCGGCATAAACGAAAACCTGGCTGCGACTCAGCTCCGGCATCGCCGCCGATCATCAGCGAGCCGGACGCACAAGTGGCGCGCTCAGTTCAAATCTTCAGCAACGAGATCCGCGCGAAGCTGTGACTAACGACTAGTAGTCGTCGTCGTCGTAACCCGCCACCTCTGCGAGCTGGTCGCTGTAGAGCTCGGCGGCGGCGACGGGGGGCGACTGGATCGAGACACAGGTGAGCTCCGTGTCGCCCTCGTTGCCGATCGAGTGCTCGGTCGCGGGCGGAACCAGGATCAGGTCCCCCTCGCCGACCTCCTGGGTGTCGCCGGCCACCGACATCGTGCCGCGGCCACGAACGACGACGTAGGCCTGCTCGGCCTCGCCCGAAGAGTGCAGCGTCTGCTTCGCCCCGCCCGGCACCGTCACCCAGGTGACGGAGAGGTTGCGCGAGCCCAGTTCGCCCGCATCCATGAGCACGTGGGCGCGCAGCCGGTGCCATTCCTCGACCGCGGCGTCTTCGAGTCTCCTGACCAGCATTCGGCGGCTTTCTAGCAGACGGGAGGGGCCCGGCGAGGGGCCCTACCGCACCACCAGGTTGACCAGCTTGCCCGGAACTACAATTTCCTTGACTACTTGCTGGCCGTCTATATGACGAGCGACCTTCTCGCTCTCCCGGGCCAGCCGCAGCAGCTCGTCCTTCGGCGCCTCGGCCGGAGCCTCGATCCGGTCGCGCAGCTTGCCGTTGACCTGGACGACCAGCGTCACCGTGTCGCTCGCCAGCAGCTCCGCCTCGGCCTCGGGCCAGGGCTGCTCCCAGACCCGCTCCCCCGTCAGCCGCTCGTAGATCTCGCTGCCGAGGTGCGGGGCGAAGGGAAAGATCAGCGAGGCCGCGGTGGCGGTTGCGAAGCGGACCGCGGCGCCGCCCTCCGGCGACCCGTAGAGACCGTCCTTGAGCCGGTAGGCCTCGTTGACCAGCTCCATCACCGCCGAGATCACGGTGTTGAACTGGAAGCCACGCTGGAAATCCCGCGTCGCCTTGTCAACGGCCCAGTGGGCCTTCGCGAGCAGCTCCCGCGCCTCGCCGCCAGTCCCAGGATCGGGCGAACCCGACTCGGTCCGGGTCCCGACCTCCTCGCAGAGCCGCCAGAGCCGCGAGAGGAAACGGTTGACGCCCTCGACGCCCTCGTCGGTCCAGTCGCCGCCGCGCTCCGGCGGACCCATGAAGCAGACGTAGGTGCGGGCGGTGTCGGCGCCGTAGCGCTCGACGTAGTCGCCGGGGCTGACCGTGTTGCCCTTCGACTTCGACATCTTCGCCCCGTCGCGGGTGATCATCCCCTGGGTGAAGAGATTGGCGAACGGCTCCTGCACGCCGAGGTGGCCGAGGTCGGCCAGCGCCTTGGTGAAGAAGCGCGCGTACATCAGGTGCAGGATCGCGTGCTCGACGCCGCCGATGTACTGGTCGACCGCCATCCAGTGATGGGCCGCGGCGCGGTCGAAAGCGGCGGCGTCGTTGTGAGCGTCGAGGTAGCGGAGGAAGTACCAGGAGGAGTCGACGAAGGTGTCCATGGTGTCGGTCTCGCGGCGGGCGGCGGCGCCGCAGCGGGGGCACTCGGTTGCGACCCATTCCTCGGCGGCGGCCAGCGGGCTCTTGCCCTGCGGCGCGTAGTCCTCGATCTCCGGCAGCTCGACCGGCAGCTGCTCGGCGGGCACCGGGACGATCCCGCACTCCTCGCAGTAGACGACCGGGATCGGCGCGCCCCAGTAGCGCTGGCGTGAGACCAGCCAGTCGCGCAGGCGGTAGTTGATGGCCGGCTCCCCTCGCCCCTCGGACTCCAGCCAGGCGATGATCTCGTCGTAGGCCTCGCGGTTGTGCTTGCCGTCGAAACGTCCGGAGTTGGTCATCCGGCCATCGCCGGCGAAGGGCAGGCGCTGCTCGTCGCGAGCGGTCTCGGGGTCTTCCCCCTCGATCACGCGCTTGATCGACAGGCCGAACTTCTGGGCGAATTCGTAGTCGCGGCTATCGTGGCCGGGCACCGCCATGATCGCGCCGGTGCCGTACTCCATCAGCACGTAGTCGGCGACGTACATCGGGATCTCCTCGCCGTTGACGGGATTGACGACGCTGCGCCCCAGCGGAACGCCGGTCTTCTCGCGGTCCTCGGCGCCGCGTTCCTCGGCCGACTCGCGGCCGACCCGGTTGACGTACTCGCGCACCTCCTCCTCGGCGGGGGTGCCGGCAACGAGGCGCTCCAGCTCGGGATGCTCGGGCGCGAGGACGAAGAAGGTGGCGCCGAAGAGGGTGTCGGGACGGGTGGTGAAGACCGGGAAGTCGAGGCCGACCTCCTCGCACCGGAAGACGACCTGCGCTCCCTCAGAACGGCCGATCCAGTTGCGCTGCATCGTGATCACGTGCTCGGGCCAGGACTCGAGCGCCTCGAAATCCTCCAGCAGGCGATCGGCGTAGTCGGTGATGCGGAAGAACCACTGCTCGAGGTTTTTCTGGATCACCTCGGTGCCGCAGCGCTCGCAGCGCCCGTCGACCACCTGCTCATTGGCCAGCACGGTCGCGTCTTTCGGGCACCAGTTGACCTCCGCCTCTTCCCGGTAGGCGAGACCCTTCTCGAACAGCTGCAGGAAGATCCACTGCGTCCAGCGGTAGTACTCGGGCGTGTGGGTCGCCAGTTCGCGGCTCCAGTCGATCGAGATCCCCCACTCGCGGAACTGGCGGCGAAAGGATTCGATCGAGCGCTCGGTCGCGACCCGCGGCGGTTCGCCGGTTTTGATCGCGTTGTTCTCCGCCGGCAGGCCGAAGGAGTCGTAGCCCATCGGGTGGATCACCTCGAAGCCGTGGCGGCGGCGGAAGTGGGCGATCGCGTCGCCGACCGCGTAGCACTTGAGGTGCCCGACGTGAGGCTCGCCCGAGGGGTAGGGCAGCATCTCCAGCACGTAGGACTTCGGCTTCTCGTCGTCGAAGCCGGGCTGGCCGGGGTTGGCGACCTCCCAGGTCCGCTCCTCGGCCCAGACCTGTTGCCACTTGCGCTCGATCGTCTTCGGGTCGTAACCGGCCATCGACGGCGATCTTACGAGGGGAAGCCGCCTGCGCAGCGGCTGCCTGCGGCGCCTAGGGTCCTTCCTCAAGGAAGACGACCGGGTGTTCGACCGGCGAGAGGGCCTGGAGGATGTGGGGCCAGACGTAGACCTCGATCGTCGCCGCGAGGATCAAGGTCGGGATCGCCAGCAGCACGGTGACGAGGGTGGCGGCGAGGAGCTGGTTCCACTCGCCACGGCGGCTGGCGATCAGCCAGGCCGCGAGCGGGAGGAAGAGCGCGGTCAGCTCCGGGATCGCGTGCGGGAGGACGCTGAGGATCAGGTCGAGCCGGGAGATCTGCAGCTGGTAGGCGATCGTCGAGCCCTGGAAGCCGAGGTAGAGGGCCTGGGTGGAGAGCGAGAAGAGGGTGACGGCGCAGACGAAGAGGATCGCCAGCTCACCGGCCTTGACGTGGATCCAGCGCGAGATGCCGCTGCGCTGCGCGGCGGCGATCGGCATCGAGGCGCCGGCGATGAAGCCGGCGATGCAGGCGGTGCCGTGCAGCGCCAGCACCAACGAGTTGCGCCAGAGGATCGGCAGCAGGTCGCCCGGCTCGGAGGGTTCGTCGAAGCCCGGCAGGTGGATCGGGGTCAGGTCAGGGGTGAGCAGCCCCGCGACCACCCAGACCGCCGCCAGCAGCGTCAGCGCGATGCTGAGGCTGAGCGCGAGCCATGCCCCCAGCACCCGGCCGGGCCGCTGGCTCCAGGCGTCAAGGGTCTCCCGCGTGTCCCGCATCCCGTGCGAGAACACGTGCTGGTTGGCGGTGCTCATCGCCTAGACCATCGGCAGCCGGGCGCCGTGGTTTGAGTCAGGCGTCGCTGTGCTCGCGCTCGAGCTTTTCCGCCAGCTCGGCCAGCCGCGCCAGCTTCACGCCCAGACCCCTGGCGATCCGGCGGACGTTGCCCCAGGTCGGGTTGATCCGGCCGGACTCGATGTGGGAGATCCAGGTCGGGTGGATTTCCGCTTTCTCGCCCAGCGCTTCCTGGCTCAGCTGTGCCTGGTTTCGGAGCGTCCGGATGGCCATCCCGAGGCCGACTTGTGGATCTTCGCGTCGCGGCATCTAGCGGAGGGAATTGGCCTGCTCCCACCAGGTCCATAGAGTTGAAGTCAAGTCGCCACGGGAATACCGCGCTATGCGTATTTCGGTATCTCGGATTTCGCCGACTTGCAGGCGAGCACAGGGTCCGACGCCGGTCGACGAGGACAACTCGGAAGGGTGCGCGGAAGCGGCTAGAGCCGGGGCGAAGCAGCCTGCAGGGCCTGCAGCTCGAGCCGCAGAGATGGTGGGCAGGCGTGAATGAAACTAGAAGACATCTCTGAACAGCCTAGCGAATCGCTTTGGCCGATCCGGGTGCCTGAAGTTGCGACCTAGTGGAGCTGAGGGGGCTCGAACCCCTGACCTCCTCGCTGCCAGCGAGGCGCTCTTCCAGCTGAGCTACAGCCCCATGGAGGAGGGCAGTTTAGCGTCAGGCAGCCCGTTGTTCCGGGCCCTGCTCCTCGTCGACGTCGAGGATCAGGTTGTCCGGGGCGGTGTGACGGACCTTGAAGTCGAGGGCTGAGAGCTCTTCCAGTTCTCTCAGCAGGTCGGTCGGTTCGTCGAGCCGCATCGAGAAGGTGGCGCGGCCCTCGGAGAAGCGGTCGACCTTGATCTCCGAGGCGCCGATCTGACCGACCGCGTCCTCGAAGCCGACCAGCTGCGAGAAGTCGCCGAGCGGGCCGATCTCGAGCTTGACCTGACCCTCGTAGAGCCCCTCATCGGCGGTGGGAGCTTGGGCGGCCTCCGCCTCGGCTTCCAAGTCGGGCTCCATCTCGGTCAGCTCCTTCACCTTCTTGCTCACCTCGACTGCCTCGCGCAGCGCTTTCATCCGGATCCGGGTTGCCTGTCCGCGCGCCTGCGCTTCCACTTCTTCCAGCCGCGAGGTGATCTCGTCCAGCGAAGCGATGCTGCGGTCATGGCATTCGTTGGCCTCGCGCAGCCGTTCGTTCAGGCAGCGGATCTCACGCTCGCGCTCGAGGACCATGCCCGACAGCGAGGTGGTCTCGCTCTCGAGCTCCAGAATTGCCTCGCGCTGCGTGTCGGCGTTCAGCTCGAGACCGAGGATGCGTGCGTCCCGCAGCGAGATCGCATCCTCGACTTGCGCGCGGCGATACCCGAACAGCGCCCGCTTGAATCCACCCATGGGCCGGCAACCTAAGCGGGCGGTCGGACGTTATTTGTGTTGCTGTGTTGCCGGTGTCACGCGCTGGCGGCGGAAGGAGCTTCCGGAGCGTCGAAATCGAGCTCCAGGCGCGGCGCCTCGTGCCACAGATCCTCGAGCGCGTAGCGCTGCCGCGCGTCCGGCGTGAAGACGTGGAGGACGCAGTCGAGGTAGTCGAGGATCGTCCAGCCGGCGTCGCCGCCGCCGTCCACCCCGCCCGGCAGCAATCCGGTCTCGCGCTTCACCCGCAGCCGCACCTCGTCGACGATCGCCTTCGCCTGCCGCTCACTGCGGGCGGTGCAGATCGCCAGGAAGTCCGTGTAGGCGACCAGGCCGCGCATGTCGAGAACGACCAGGTCCTCGGCTTTTTTCGAGTCCGCGATCGCGGCGAGCTGCCGCGCCAGCCCTTCTGATTGCGCCTCGTTCACCTGTAGATCCCCCTCTCGGCAATGAAGTCGGCAACCGCGTCGGGGACGAGGTAACGCAGCGGCCGCCCCTGCTTGGCCCGCTGCCGCACCGCCGAGGAGGAGACGCCGAACTGCGGCATCTCCAGCATCGTCGCCCGGCCCTCGCAGCCGAGGCTGCGCATCGCCTCGCCGACGTCGGCGTCGGAGACGCCGGCCCGTCGCGCCACCGCCAGGCTCGCCAGCTCGACCACGCGCTCCGGCTCGCGCCAGCTCTCGAGGCCCACGGCAGCGTCCGCCCCCATCACGAACACCAACGCCCTGTCGCCCCGTTCCTCTGCAAGTGCCTCCAAGGTCTCATACGTGTAGGACGGCCCCTCGCGCTCGACCTCCAGCGCCGAGACCGAGAAGCGCTCGTCGTCGGCGGCGGCGAGCCGGGTCATCTCCATCCGCGCCTCCTTGCCGGGGTCGTCGGCGATCCGCTTGTGGGGCGCCTGTCCGGTCGGGACCAGGATGACCTCCGCCAGTCCCAGCTGCCAGGCCGCCTCCTGGGCGAGCGCGAGGTGACCGAGGTGCGGAGGGTTGAACGCGGACCCCAGGACTCCGATCGCGCCACCCGGGCCAGCGCTACTCACGCACCTGGCCGCTGCCGTGGCCGACGTACTTGAAGGTCGTCAGCTCGCGCATCCCGATCGGGCCGCGGGCGTGCAGCTTCTGGGTCGAATTGCCGATCTCGGCGCCCATCCCGTACTCGAAGCCGTCAGTGAAGCGGGTCGAGGCGTTGACGTAGACGGCGGCCGCGTCGACGCCGGCGACGAACTCCTCGGCGGCCGCCTCGTCGGCGGTGACGATCGCCTCCGAGTGACCGGTGCCGTGGCGGTTGACATGCTCGATCGCGTCCTCGACCGAATCGACGACGGCGACTGCCATCTTCAGGCCGAGGTACTCGCTGTCCCAGTCCTCCTCGCTCGCGGCGCCGACCTCGACTTCCCCGGCGGCGGCGCGGGCGCGCTCGTCGCCGACCAGCTCGACGCCGGCGGCGGCGAGGTCGGAGAGGATCGCCGGCGCCACGCGCTCGGCGACCGCGGCGTCGATCAGCAGCGTCTCGGCCGCGTTGCAAACGCCGGGCCGCTGGACCTTGGCGTTGACGGCGATCCGCCGCGCCATCTCAGGATCGGCCTCGCTGTGGACGTAGACGTGGCAGTTGCCGGCCGCCGCGTACATCACCGGCACCGTCGCCACCGCCTTGATCGCCGCCTTCAGGCCTTCGCCGCCGCGCGGGATCAGCAGGTCGACAAGGCCCTCCTGGGTCGCCAGCTCGGCCAGCTCCTCGTGGCCACCGCCGCCGAGCGAGAGCACCGCATCCTCCGGCAGCCCCGCCTCGACCAGCGCCTCGCGCGCGACCGCCGCCAACGCCGCGTTCGAGCGTTCCGCATAGGAGCTGCCGCGAAGGACGATCGCGTTGCCGCTCTTGATCGTCAACGCCGCGCAGTCGATCGTCACGTTGGGCCGCGCCTCGTAGACGACCGCGACCACACCCAGCGGCACCCGCACCTTGCGCAGGTCGATGCCGCTGGCCAAGGTCTTCCGCTCCAGCTCCTCGCCAACCGGATCGCCGAGGTCGCGCACGACCCGCACCCCCTCGGCCATCGCCGCCACCCGCTCGGGGGTCAGCCGCAGCCGGTCGCGCAGAGCTTGGGTCAGCCCGGCGGCGCGCTCATCGGCGAGATCGCCGGCGTTCGCCTCGAGGATCGTCTCCACCCGCTCCTCGAGCAGGCGTGCGGTCGCCTCCAGCGCCGCGTTCTTCGCTTCGGTCGAGGCGGTTGCCAGGGCGCGCGCGGCGCGCTTGGCGGCGGCGCAGCTCTCGGCGACCGTGGTCTCGGTAACAGCCATTTGAAAAGGGTACCGAGGGGTCCTCTAGAGCAGGACGAAGCGGTCGCGATGGACGACCTCGTCGGCGGCGTGCGGCAGCAGCTCGCGCACCTGCTCGCTCTTCATCCCGATCACCCGCTGCAGCTCGCGAGCCGAGTAGTCGCTGATGCCTTTGCCGATCGTCTTGCCGTCGCTGGCGACGTCGATCGCGTCGCCGGCCTCGAAGCTCCCCTCGACGGCGGCGATGCCGACCGGCAGCAGGCTGGAACCGCGCTCGCGCAGAACCCGGGCGGCGCCGGCGTCGACGATCAGCCGCCCCCGCGCCGGCTTCGCGTACTTGAGCCAGAGCTTGAAGCTGGACGTCCTGCCTTTCCCCGCCGCGAACCGGGTGCCGCAAGCCTCGCCGGCAGAGGCTGCGAGCAACGTCCCCTGTTTGGTGCCGTTGCAGATCACCGCCGGGATCCCCGCCTCGCTCGCCATCTCCGCCGCGGCGACCTTGCTGCGCATGCCGCCGGAGCCGAAGACGGAGGTGCGGTCGCCGATTGCCAGCCCCTCCAGCTGGGAGAAATCGGTGACCTCGCCGATCAGCTTCGCGTCCACCTCGGTGCGCGGGTCGCCGGAGAGGAGGCCGTCCACGTTGGTCAGCAGCACCAGCAGCCGCGCGTCGAGCAGTACCGCCACCTGGGCGGCGAGGAAGTCGTTGTCGCCGAAGCTGATCTCATCGGTGGCGGTGGTGTCGTTCTCGTTCACCACCGGCACCACCCCCCAGGCGATCAGGCGCCGCAGCGTCTGGCGGGCGTTCAGGTAGTTGGTGCGGGCGCCGATGTCGGCGGCGGTGAGCAGGACCTGGGCGGCGCGCGTCCCGCTCTTCGCCAGGCGGCTCTCGTAAGCGCGGAAGAGGTCGCCCTGACCAACGGCCGAGGCAGCTTGCAGCTCGTCCATCGCTTTCGGGCGCTGGGGCAGTTCCAGCAGCCGCATCCCGCGCGCGATCGCGCCGGAAGTGACCATCACCACCCGCTCTCCCCCCTGCTCGAGCTCGTTGACCTGGGCGCAGACGGAGTCGAGCACCTCCGTGCGCAGCGCACCGTCGTCGGCGGCGACGATCGAGGATCCCAACTTGACGACCAGGGTCATGCCCGGGAAAGTAGCCCAGATGGGCGAAGCGATCGGCTGGGGAGCGCTGGCGGCAAGCTCGCTCGTCATCGGCGCCCTGCTCAGCTTCGGCCGTCGCTGGCCCGACCGCCAGGTCGGCTACGTGCTCTCGTTCGGCGCCGGGGCGCTGATCAGCGCGGTCAGCTTCGAGCTCGCCGCCGAGGGGATCGATGTCGGCGGCGCCCCCGTCACCGGCATCGGGCTAGGGGTCGGGGCGCTCACCTACTACTTCCTCGACGGTGTGATCGCCCGCCGCAGCGCCACCGGACGCGGCCGCCAGGGCCGCCAGGAAGGTTCGGGCAGCGGCACCGCCCTCGCCCTCGGCGCCTTCCTCGACGGCATCCCCGAGCAGCTCGTGCTCGGGATCAACATCGCTGCCGGCGCCGGGGTCGGCGTCTCGCTGCTGGTCGCGATCTTCGTCTCCAACCTGCCGGAGTCGCTCGGCTCGGCCAGCGACATGCGCCAGGCGGGCCGCTCGCGGGAGGCGATCCTGCGGCTCTGGGTGCTGGTCGCGGCGATCTGCGCGGTCGCCACGGTCGTCGGCTACCTGGTGGCCGACGCTGTCTCCGGCCGCCCCAAGGCGGCGATCGACGGCTTCGCCGCCGGCGCCCTGCTGGTGATGCTGATCGACTCGATGATTCCCGATGCCCGCAGCGACGCCGGCCGCGGCGCAGGGCTAGTGACGGTTCTCGGCTTCGCCGTCGCCGCCGGGTTGTCCAGTCTCAACTGATACTCCCGGGATACGGCATTACCGAAGGATCGTGCATCGCTTGAAGGCGCTGCCGTTGAGCAAGGTGCCGTCCTTGAATTCGAGTGCGATCTTCGCCTGCAGCCGGCCATCCGCGCAGCGTGCGTTGGCCACGCTGAGGTGCATCCCTTTGTAGATCCATTTTTTGCTGATCCTGAGCCGGCCGGAGATCACAGAGCCGTAATCATTCACGATCTTGGGGAAGTCGACTTCCACCCGGTAGCCGTAACGGCCGTGATGCACCGTTTCCAGCTCGGCTTCCACCAGATAAGTGGTCGGTACCGGGTAGTTGAGGTGCGCGTGGCCGATCCCGGTCGGATTGCCGTGTTTCTCAGGGGCGTTGAAGATCGTGATCGCCGAGGAGGCTTCGATTGGTTTCTGTTCAGGGAGCTCGATCAACGCGGTGCCGTACCCCGTGCCGACGATCGCCCCCGGACACGCCGCGCGCGCCTGTTGGGTGGTGGTGCTGAGCAACTTGGCCTTCTTGCACTTTTCCAGGCCACGAGTCTCCGCATGCCCGTGCTTGTCCAGTTCGACTACGGCATGACGGAGGGGGGACGGCCGGGTGCCATCGAGGGTCTGGACCCGTCCGTGCCCGAACAGTTCGATCGGCGCGTCATGGTTTTGGGGAAGGGCCTTTGGGGCGAACCCCCCGTCGCCGTGGGCGATCAGGTTGCCGGCTCGCAGCGTCAGGCCGTAGGCGGTTCCCCCCGCCAAGGCTGCGCATGTCGCGACTGCAGCGAATGCCTTAGCCGACCGCAAGCTCCACACTTCTTCTTCCTCTCCGATAGTCCTCGACGTAGCATCTGATTGGAACCGTCCTATTTGGACTATGCCAAGACTAGACCGAGCCCAATGGACTTGTCAACGCGCAGGTGCTGCTATCGCTCGCGGGCGACGACGCGTGACCAGAAGCGGATCAAAGCCCGCTCCTGATTGATCCCCAGCTCAGTCGTCAAACGGATTCCCTCCGGTAGGGCCGGATAGGAGACGCTCGCCTCGAGTTCGCGCAGGCGCTGCCGGTGAACAGGGAGCTGTGCTTCTGCCAGAGCGACGGGATCGGAGCCGAGAAAGAGCTTTAGTGCGGGCAGGGACCGGCCTTCGTAGGTGCGGTCAGTAGCTTCTTCCCGCCACTTCTCCAGAGCCCTCCGACCCCGGGCCTTTAGCCGGTAAAAACGCCGACGGCGTCCCCGGTCCTCCCGGCTCTCAGCAAGGAGATCGGCCTCGGCCAGGCGAGCGCACTCGCTGTAGATCTGGGAATGGGGTATGGGCCAGGCGCGAAAGACGCTGATCTTCGCGAACTGCTTGAGGTCATACGGCGTTGCCGGCTCGTTCAGATCAAGCAATCCCAGGACGATGTAAGAAGCCTCCGTCAATCGCGGTTCTGACACAGGACGAAGCCTATGCCACGACGTCGAGAAAAAGTCCACCCATCTTTGGCACTGCCTCCGCCGCGCCGCAACCTCACGGATAGAGTTCGAACTCGTGCTCGCCGATCCTGACGTCGTCGCCGGGCTCGAAGCCGGCGCGATCGAGGGCGGCGATGACGCCGATCTCCTTCAGCCGCTGCTCGAGGTAGGCGAGCGCTTCCTCGTTTTTGACGTCGTGGCGTTCGAACAGCACCTCGACGCCGCGGCCGAGGACGCGGAAGCCGCCGTCCTCCTCGCGCTCGACCCAGTAGCCGCCCTCGCCGGCGGGACGGTAGACGCGGTGCTCGGCCTCGAACTCGTCGCTCGGCTCGGCGCTTGAGGACGCGGGGGCCGGGGCCACCTCGGGCAGCTCCGAGAGGATGCGGCGGCGCAGCTCGTCGAGCCCCTCGCCGGTCGCCGAGGAGACGGCCATCACGCCGAGTGCCTCGCTGTCGACCCGCTGCTCCCACTCCCGCAGAGCCTTCTCGACCTCGTCTGCCGGCAGCAGGTCGCGCTTGCTGAGGGCGACCAGCTCCGGCAGCCGCTCGAGCCCGGCCCCATGCGCCGCCAGCTCACCTCGCACGGTCTCGTAGTTGGAGACCGGATCGCCTTCGATCGGCGCCAGGTCGACCAGGTGGACGAGCATCGAGCAGCGCTCGACGTGGGCGAGGAACTCGTGCCCCAGGCCCGCCCCTTCCGCCGCGCCTTCGATCAGGCCGGGGATGTCGGCGACCACCGCCTGCCGGTCCTCGCCTTCGATCGTCCCCAGGGCGGGTGAGAGGGTCGTGAACGGGTAATCCGCCACCTTCGGCGCCGCCCGGGTCAGCCTTCCCAGCAGCGAGGACTTGCCCGCGTTCGGCAGCCCGACCAGCCCCACGTCTGCCAACAGTTTCAGCTGCAACTCGATCCAGTCGGCCTCCCCGGCGCTGCCGTTCTCGGCAAACCGCGGCGCCTGTCGGGTCGAGGTCGTGAAGCGTCGGTTCCCGTGCCCACCCCGGCCGCCATGGGCGACGACCGCCCGCTGCCCCGGCGTGACCAGGTCGATCCGGCTGCCGTCGACCGCCGTCGCCTGCGTCCCCGGCGGCACTGGGATCTCCCGGTCCTCCCCCCGCGCCCCCTGCCGGTTCGACCCTTCTCCGTGCCGCCCCCGCTGCGCCCGGAAGTGCTTGCTCCCCTTCAGCGCCCCGAGATCGCGCTTCGAGGGATCGCAAACAAGCACGACATCGCCGCCGTGTCCCCCATCACCTCCGTCCGGACCCCCGCGAGGCACATGCGCCTCACGCCGGAACGAGATCGACCCGTTGCCGCCGCCACCGCCCTCGACCCAGATTTTCGCCTTGTCGTACATCGGCCGACGCTGAATCTTCCCCCCTTCGGAGAGGAAAACTCAGCGAGCGCTATCTCAACGCTTAGTCCTGCAGGACCGAGATCGTCCGGCCCTTGCGGGCCGTCTTGAAATCGACGACGCCGGCGCGGGTGGCGAAGATCGTGTGGTCACGGCCGAGGCCGGTGCCCTCGCCGGGCCAGAAGCGGGTGCCGCGCTGGCGGACGATGATCTCGCCGCCGGTGACTTTCTGGCCGGCGAAGACCTTGACCCCGAGCATGTTGGGGTTGGATTCGCGGCCGTTGCGGCTGGAGCCGAGGCCTTTCTTGTGCGCCATTAGCTTTTGCCCCCTTTGAGCGTCGTCACCTCGAGCCGGGTCAGCTCGGAGCGGTGACCGGCGCGGCGGCGATAGCCCTTCTTCGCCTTGTATTTGAAGACTTTGACCTTCGGGCCACGCAGATGCTCGGCGACTTTCGCCTCGACTTTGACTTTGCCGAGGTTTTTCGCGCCCGTGAGCACGTCATCGCCGCGGAAGAGCACCGGACGGAGGGCGACTTTGTCGCCCTCTTTGGCGTCGAGGCGATCGACGAGGAGGGACGTGCCTTCCTCGACTTTGTACTGCTTACCGCCGGTTTCGACTATCGCGTAGGTGCTCATCAGTCTTTCTCGCTGCCTTGCTTGGCGCGCGAACGCCCTCGGCCACCACGGCGACCGCGACTGCGTTTGCGCGAAGGGGCGCCGGATTCTAGCTCGGACCCGTTTTCGCCGCTGCCTCCGGACCCGTTGGGCGACTCGCCGCCCAGCAGCGAGGCGATCGCCGCCGAGCGCTCGACCTCGTCGATCCGCACCATCTTGCGCTCGCCGACGTAGGGACCGCCGCCGGTGACGCTGACGATGTAGGAGTCGATCCGGGCGACCGCGTCGTCGGCGTTGTACATGTGCGGCTCGTCGATTTCGACCAGCACCTCCTCGCCGACCTTGAACGGCAGCGCCCGCTCCTCGATCTCCTCGCGGCTGCCCTGCTCGACGACCCTGAAGGTGTCGATCGCCAGCGCGTCGCCGCCCTCGAAGTGAAACCGCTTGCCGGTCTCCGCCTCGAACTCGGCCAGGCCGCTGTCCTCTGCGGTCAGCTCGTGGGCGACCTTGGGGTTGACGCGGATCAGGAAGGCCTCGCTGTCGCCGTTCTCGGCGACGATGTCGCGCATCTTCCGCAGCCCCTCGAGGGCGACGGTCTCGGCCGAGAGGACGACACCCTCCCCCTCGCAGGTCGGGCAGGGCTCGGTGAGGATCTCCCGCACCCCGTCGGTGACGTTCTGCCGGGTCATCTCGACCAGGCCAAGCGGCGAGACCTCGACCACGTAGCTCTTCGACTTGTCGGCGTCGAGCGCTTTGCGCATCGTCTTCAGGACTTTGTCGCGGTTGCTGGCCCGGGCCATGTCGATGAAGTCGATGACGATGATGCCGCCGATGTCGCGCAGCCGCAGCTGCCGCACCGCCTCCTCGGCAGCCTCGGTGTTGACCTTGGTGATCGTCTCCTCGAGGCCACCTTTACCACGACCGGTGAAGGAGCCGCTGTTGACGTCGATCACCGTCAGCGCCTCGGTGTAGTCGATGATCAGGTAGCCGCCGGAGGGCAGGTCGACCCGCCGGTTCAGGGTCGACTCGATCTCCTCGTCGACCTTCCATTTCTCCAGCAGCGGCTTTTTGCCCTCGTACAGTTCGACTCCGTCGACCAGCTCCGGCGCGGTGCGCTGGAAGAAGTTGGTCACCCGCTCGAACTGCTTCGGCGAATCGATCACCGCTTTCTCGAACTCGCTGAGGAAGACGTCGCGGAGAACCCGAATCGAGAGGTCCGCCTCCTGGAAGACCAGTGCCGGCGCCTTGGTCGACTCCGAGCGTCGCTCCAGCACTTCGTTCAGCTTCTCCAGATATTTGATCTCGCGCACGAAGTCGGCTTTTTTGGCGCCGTGGGCGGCGGTGCGGACGATCAGCCCGCCCTTGCCCTTGTAGGTGCGGTCGACCATCTTGCGCAGCCGGTCGCGCTCTTTGTCGGCGAGCCGGCGGGAGACGCCGACCCCGCTCCCGTGCGGAGCGAAGACCAGGTAGCGGCCGGCGATCGAGACGTTCATCGAGAGCCGCGCGCCCTTCGACTTCAGCGGGTCCTTGACGACCTGGACCAGGATCTCCTGGCCGGGCTTGATCAGCTCGTTGATACGGCGACCGCCGCCGCGCCCGCGGCGCGGGGCCTGCTCGCCGTCGGGGGTGAGGATCTCGTCGACGTGGAGGAAGCCGTTGCGCTCGAGGCCGATGTCGACGAAGGCGGCCTCCATCCCGGGCAGGACGTTGTCGACCTTGCCCTTGTAGATGTTGCCGACGATCGATCGCCGGCCGCGCCGCTCGATGTAGAGCTCGGCGACGTTGCTTTTACCGCCCTTCTGTTTTGCCTCGAGGACGGCAACACGGGTCTCGCCGCGCTCGGCGGAGACCAAAATCGTTTTTTTCATTTGTAATTCAGCTCAGTTCGGATAGGTACGCGATGCCGGGTCTCATTCTCGAGATCACCAGGCGAACCTGCCTCTCTGACTGAGATGCGCTTGGACGTTGATGCTCTGAAGAACGCCGACCGCTAGGAAAGTAGCGAGCACGGAGGACCCTCCATAGCTCATCAACGGCAGGGGGATCCCGGTGATCGGCATGATCCCGAGGTTCATCCCCACGTTGACGAAGGTCTGGAACAGCAGCGAGACGGCAATGCCGCCCGCCACCAGGGTCCCGTAGGAGTTCTTGGAGAGCGTCGTTATCCGCAGCGCCCGCCAGAAGAGCAGGGCGTAAAGGGATAGGACGAACGCGGCGCCCGTAAACCCGTAGCGCTCACCGATCACCGCAAAGATGAAGTCGGTGTGCCGCTCGGGGACGAAGTCAAGCCGCGTCTGGGTGGCTTTATCGCCGCGGCCGGCAAACTCACCGGCGCCGACGGCGGTAACTGATTGGTTCTGCTGGTAGCCCGCGCCGGCTTCGTTCTCGTGGGGGTGGAGGAACGACGTCAGCCGTTCCTCCTGGTACCCCTTGAGAACCGGGTGCCCCACCGCCGGTGCGACGACGAGGACCAGCGCGATCATGGCTATCAGGGCGCCGCCGATGACCGCGAAGTGCGTCCAGGGGACGCCTCCGAAGTACATGACGGCAAGGGTGGCGACCACGAACACCATCGAGGTGCCGAGGTCAGGTTGAAGGAAGACAAGTGCGGCCGGTGCCAGGCCGAGGCAGAGGTAGCGCACGGTCCGCTGGACCGGCGAGCCCCGCCTGGCGCCATCGATCACGAACCCGGCAAGCGCGAGCACGAGCAGGAGCTTGCCGAGCTCCGATGGCTGGAAGCTGAAAAAGGGAAGTTCGAAGGAGCGCCGCGAGCCGCGGGCGGCGAAGCCGAAGACGAAGACCAGCGAGACGCTGGCGCAGAGGAAGGTGTAGATGCCGACCCGCAGCTCGCGGAAGCGCGAGTAGTCGATCCGGGTCAGCAGCAACATGCCGATGACGCCGAGCACCGCGTAGATCGCCTGCCGGTCGAGGTAGTAGTGGGGGCTGCCGGGGACGTCGTTCTGGGTCGCCTGACCGAGGGTGAAGATGCTGAAGACGACGAGGCCGACGGCGGCGAGCGTCAGCGGCCAGTCCATGTGGGCGAGGCCGAGGCGCTCGCCGATGCCGATGTGGACTGCAAACGGCTCGGGCCGGGCTTGTCGGGTGCGGGTGGCGTACATCATTCGGTTTCGGTTTCGACTTCGCCGCTTTCTTCGCCTTCAGCGCGGCTTTCGGCCGCGATCTGGTTGCGGAAATAGGCTTCGAGGATGGTGTGGGCGGCGGGGGCGGCTGCCTGGGCTCCGAAGCCGCCTTCCTCGATGGTGACCACCGTCACGATACGCGGATTGGGATACGGGGCGAGGATCGCGTACCAGGACTGGTCGGCATGGCCCGGCCGTTCGGCGGTTCCGGTCTTGCCGGCAACGGCGATCGGGAAGCTGCCGAAGATGGGCTCCGAGGTGCCGCCGGGCCCCTGCGCCGCCTGGTGCAGGCCTTCCATGATCACGCTGCGGGTGCCGGGGTCGATCTTGATCTTCCGCCGTGGCTTCGGGTCGAATTCCTTCAGCACCCGGCCGGCGGCGTCCTCGACTTCCATCGCCAGATGCGGGGTGACGACCGTGCCGTCGTTGCCGAGCGCCGCGTAGGCGACCGCCATCTGCAGCGGGTTGGTCTGCAGGTCCCCCTGCCCGGTCGCCAGCTGGATGTTGTCGCCGGCCGACCAGGGTCGTTCGGTTTCGCCTTCCTTGAAAAGCTGGTCGCGCCAGTGTTTGGTCGGCAGGAGGCCGTCGGTGTTGACCGGGATGTCGATCCCGGTCGGGCGGCCGATCCCCAGCTTGTGCGCCCAGCCCTGCAGGTCGTTGGTGTCCCACATGTCGAGCCCGAGCGTGTAGAAGAAGACGTCGTCGGAGACTTCGAGCGCCGGCACCAGCGAAAGCGGGCCGTACGCCGCGCCTTCGGCGTTGTGGAAACAGTCGGTGCCGACGCAGAGCTCCCCGGGGTCGTTGATCACCGTGCTCGGCGTGATCACGCCGTTTTCCAGCGCCGCCAGCGCGGTGATGATCTTGAAGGTCGATCCGGTCGGGTAGAGCCCTTCGGTCGCCCGGTTGGCGAGCGGTGCCGTGGTTTCGTCGCGGTAGAGCGCGTTGACCTCGGCCTGGGAGAGCGGCGGGATCAGGTCCGCCGGTTCGAAGGTCGGGAAGGAGCCGAGGCCGAGGATCTGCCCGTTGTGGACGTCCATCGTGATGAAGGCCCCGGGGAGGCCCTGCGAGGCGAGGGCGCTTTCGCCGGCCGCCTGCACTTCGGGGTCGATCGTCAGCTTCACGTTCTCGCCCGGGGTCGGCGCTTTCGAGACCAGCTGCCCTCCCGGGGTCGGCTGGCCGAGCGCGTTTACCTGGATTTTCTGCAGCCCGGGCTGGCCGCGGAGGAACTTGTCGTAGGTGTACTCGATCCCGGCTTTGCCGATCTCGTCGCCGGGCTCGAGGCCCTTGTACTCGGGTTCTTTCAGCTCTTCTTCGTTGATCTCGCCGACGCTGCCGAGGACGTGGGCGGCGAGGGTGCCGTCTGGGTAGTGGCGGACGAAGACCCGCTGCACCGCCACCCCGGGGAATTCGCGCTGGTGTTCTTCGATGTAAGCGATCAGGTAGAAGCCGACGTCCTGGCGCAGCGTCACCGGCGCCCCGGCGGCCACTTCTTCGCCTTCGCGGATCGCCTTGCGCACCTTCGGCAGCGACATGTGCGCGAGCTCCCCCAGCCGTTCCAGCTCTTCGCGTTCTTCGACCTGGTCTTCGGGCAGTTTGGTCGTGTTCAGCTGCAGGGCCAGGCTGGTGCGGTTGTCGACGATGACGTTGCCCTCGCGATCGAGGATGTCGCCGCGAGGGGCGATCACTTTGTACTCGCGGGTGCGGTTGTTCTTCGCCTCGGCCAGGTACTTGTCGCCGTCGAGGACCTGCAGGTTCCAGAGCCGGAAGAAGAGGACGCCGAAGAGGGCCACGGCGACGCCGCCGAGGACGGCGACCCGCAGCGAGAGGCGACTGCCCTGCGGACGATCGTCATTGCGCAGGTACATGCCCCTAGGCTCCCATGGTCCGCGGTCGCCTGCCACGCCCCGGCACCATCACCCGCGGCCGGCGGCTGCGGCGCCGCAGCCGCGCGGCGGGCTCCTCCACCAGGGCTGGCCGCAGCAGCCGCCGCAGCAGGGCGTGAATGCCCCAGCCGAGGAAGAAGGCGAAGATGCTCTTCAGGAGGATGTCCCGGATGACCAGGGTGCTGACCGGCGCGTCGATCCCCAGCATCAGCTCGACCGCGCCGAAGCCGAGCTCGGCGAACAGAGTCAGCACCATGCAGAGCAGCGGCGGCACCAGGGTGCTGTGGATCTCGAAGCGCTCGCGGAAGAGGCCGGCGAGGTAGCCGGTCGCCAGCAGGACCAGCGAGCCTCCCCCCAGCGGCACGATCAGCAGGCAGTCGAGCAGGAAGCCGACCGAGAAGCCGCAGACGGCGCCGGTCAGGGTGCCGCCGAAGAGGCCGAGCACGACCACCAGCGATGGCAGCACGTCGGGGTTGACGTGGAACAGCGACACCTGGCTGAAGAAGGTGAGCTGCAGGATCACCCCGGCGATGACGATCGCAACCAGGCGGGCGAGGATGTTGGGGGTGAGGATCACCCGCGCGAGCCCCCGGTCAGCACCTGGACGAGGTCGAGTTCGCGGAGGTCGGCGAAGGGCCGCACGTGGACCTGCTGCTGGGCCTCCTGCTCGACCAGGGGGGCTTCGGAGACCTCGCCGATCGGCAGGTTCGGCGGATAGCCCGATTCGATCCCCTGCCCGCGCCAGCCGGAGGTGACCACCGACTGGTTCCTGCCGACCGGTTTTTCGCTGTCGAGGAAGTCGAGGATGAGGTCCCCCGGGTCGCCAACCGACGGTTTCAGCACGCCCTGGACGCCGCTGGGGACGACCTTCGCGGCGACGGCGCTGGAGTGGTCGGCGATCAGGGTGACGCGGGCGCTGCCGCCGGTGACGGCGGCGACTTTGCCGACGAGACCGTCGCCGTTGACGACCGGGTCTTCGACCTTCACCCCGTCCCCGGAGCCGACGTCGATGGTGACGTCGGCGAACCAGACGGTCGGCGAGCGGCCGATCACGCGGCCGCTGACCGGCGTGTAGCCGGAGGGGATCGCGCCGCTGCGATCGAGCTTGACCAGCTTGCGCAGCTGGGCGTTTTCGGCGATCGCCGCCTGCGAGCCGACCGCCTGTTTGCGGGCGACTTCCAGTTCCTGGTGCAGGCGGGCGTTGTCGCCCTTGGCGTCGAAGGTCTCGTCGAACCAGTTGACGAGGTCGCGGGCCGGCTTCAGCGCCCGGTCGGCGACCGACTGGATCGGGCTGAAGATGGTCGCGACACCGCGCTGGACCCCGTCGGAGCCCTGCCCGTAGGTGACGCTGAGCAGCGCGAAGGAGCCGACGATCAGCAGCGCGAGGACCGCTCGGCGGCGGCGTACTTGCTTTCGGTACACGTTCTTACTTGTCGGTTCGCATAGAGGGAGCAGCGGCTAACGCCGCGGGCGCGCTCCGTTGTTCTTACCGGCGCGGTGGATCGTCTCGACCTCCTCGAGGGAGATGCCGGAGCCGACCGCCACGCACGTCAACGGCGACTCTGCCAGTTGGCATGGCATCTGACACTCGTCGCGCAGGCGCTGCTCCAGTCCTTGCAGCAAGGCGCCGCCGCCGGCGAGGGTGATGCCGCGGTCCATGATGTCACCCGCCAGCTCCGGCGGCGTGCGGTCGAGCGTCTCCTTGACCGCGGCGACGATGTGGCTGACCGGCTCTTCGAGGGCGCCGCGCACCTCCTCCGAGGTCAGTTCGACCGTTTTCGGCAGGCCCGAGACGAGATCGCGGCCGCGGATCTCCGTCCGCACCTCTTCGGGCAGCGGCGAGGCCGAGCCCGCCTCGAGCTTCACGTCCTCAGCCGTCTGGGTGCCGATCGCAAGTTTGTATTTGGCTTTGCAGTGGGCGACGATCGCGTCGTCGAGCTCGTCGCCGCCGACCCGGATCGACTGCGAGACGACGATCCCGCCGAGCGAGATCACCGCGACCTCGGTGGTGCCGCCGCCGATGTCGACGATCATCGAGCCGGTCGGCTCGGCAACCGGCAGGCCGGCGCCGATCGCGGCCGCCATCGGCTCCTCGATCAGGTAGGCCTGGCGGGCGCCGGCGGAGAGGCAGGCCTCCTCGACCGCCCGCTTCTCGACTCCGGTCACCCCGGAGGGTACGCAGACGACGACCCGCGGGTGGGCGAAGCGGTTGGAGTGGACCGAGGTGATGAAGTGGCGCAGCATCTGCTCGGTGACGTCGAAGTCGGCGATGACGCCGTCCTTGAGCGGCCGGATCGCGGTGATCGTGCCCGGCGTGCGGCCGAGCATCCGCTTGGCTTCGACCCCAACCGCGTGCACCTGCCCGGAGACCGAGTCGATCGCCACCACCGAGGGCTCAGAAAGCACGATCCCGCGCCCGCGCACGTAGACAAGCGTGTTCGCGGTCCCGAGGTCGACGGCCATGTCCCTGCCGCCGAGCCCGATTTTGCTGAATAGGCCCATTTACAGGGCCGATGATGGCAAACGCGTCTTAGCGTTCTGTGAGTTTGGTCAGCCCCGTTCGAACAGCTGCGGCGCCAGCTCCGCCAGCAGCCCTACGGGCAGTCCGACAACGTTCGAGACGCTCCCCTCCAGCCGCTCCACCAAGGACGATCCGAGCGTCTGAATTGCATACCCCCCGGACCGCCCTTCCCACTCCCCGAAGCGCACGTACCTCTCCTTTTCCGCGTCAGACAGCTGCTTGAAGACCACAGTCGTCTGCTCAACCCCCACCTGCTCCTCGCCATCGACCACAACCACCAGCCCGCTCATCACGGTGTGCGCCCTGCCTGACATGCGGTCGAGATAGGCGCGCGCCTCGCGAGCGTCAGCAGGCTTACCGAGTACCTCGCCATCCAAGACCACGTCCGTGTCGCAGGCGATGACGAGCTGCCCCTCAACCGCAGCTGCCTTGCGGCGGGCGTTCTCGACGACAAGCTCCTCAGGAATGCCCGCCGTCAACTCGTCGACACCCGGGACGACGACGTCGAACTCGATCCCGAGCTTCTGCAGGATCTCCCGCCTCTGGGGAGATCCCGATGCAAGCGTGGCCTTCAGGACAACTCGGGGAACCAGATCCCGATCTCGCGCTCGGCCGACTCGTCGGAGTCGGAGCCGTGGACCATGTTGAAGGTCACCTCGAGCGCGAAGTCGCCGCGGATCGAACCGGGGGCGGCCTCGACCGGGTTGGTGGCGCCGATCAGCTGCCGGGCGGCTTTCACCGCTTCGCTGCCCTCGAGGACCATCGCCACCAGGGTGCCACCGGTGATGAAGGAGACGAGCTCGCCGAAGAACGGCTTCTCGGAGTGCTCGGCGTAGTGCTGGTTGGCGATCTCCTCGGTCGCCTGCATCGACTTGAGGGCGGCGATCCGCAGCCCCTTGCGCTCGAAGCGGGCGATCACCTCGCCGGTAAGGGCGCGCTCGAAGGCGTCAGGCTTGACGAGGATCAGGGTCCGGCTCACGGGTGGGGCTCCTTTGCTCTCGGGTTGGCTCGGCCCCTTCTCCCGCCTCCGGCGCAGCTTTCCTGCGGCGCGGCGCGGCCTCGCGTTTCGGCGGCGCCTGGCGCTCATCGGGGTCACGACGTTTGCGGCGCGGCCGCTCCTCGCCGCCGCCTCTGAGGTTGGTCTCGCAGTAGGGGCAGAGGCCCCAGCGCGGGTCGACCGGCTTGCCGCAGGTCGGGCAAGGGTCCTTGAGGCGGCGCTGGCAGTTGGGGCAGCGCAGGTAGTTCTTCTCGACCGGGTACTCGCAGTTGGGGCAGGTCTGCTCGCGCAGCTGGCGCACCCGCAGCTCGGCGGCCTTGATCTCGAGCTCGCGCTCGTGCGCGTCCTCCAGGTACTCCGGCGGCCGCACGATCGCGTAGACGGCGGTGCCGACGAAGGGGAAGAAGGAGGCGACCGTGGCGCAGGCGACCAGGAAGGGGTCGGAGATGCGGCGGCGCGCGTCGAGGTAGGTGTAGACGATCAGCGCCAGCCAGAGGACGACCAGCAGCAGGAGAAAGAGGGTGGCGACCAGATTGAGGCCGTCGTTGGTGATGCCGAAGATCGCTAGGAGCATGGTTTAGGGGCGCCGCAGAGGGAGCGGCAGTCTACTTCGCCGTCGCCGACGTTGATCCTGTCTCTACAGGAAGAGCCTTCCGAACAGGTAGCCGACGCCGAAGAAGAAGAGGATCACGATCGCCACCACGGCGGCGACCAGCCCCATCATCGAGAGCAGTTCGGAACCGGCGCTGCGGGGACGATCCATGCCGAAATCCTCGCACAGTCAGGTGGAGAGGACCGCTCGGGCGGGGGCGATTGCATAGTGGGAGCCGACGACGAGGACGAGGGCCTCTGGCGGTTCGGTGGCAAGGGCGATCGCGCGTTGTAGCGCGGCTTCGAAGTTCGGCTCGGCCTCGGCCGGCAGACCGGCGGCCTCGCAGACGGCGACCAGCTCCGCCGCGGGACGGGAGCGGGCGCCGGGGCGCCCGTGTCCTTCCAGTGCGGATACGGGCAGCTCGGTGCAGACCGCCCGCTCCAGGGCCGGCGCCAGCGCTGCGACGATCCCCGCGGCGTCCTTGTCGGCGAGCACCGCCAGGCAGGCGACGACGCGCCGCTGTTCGGCAACGGCAGGAAGGGACTCGGCCAGCGCCGCCGCCCCGGCCGGATTGTGGGCGGCGTCGACAAAGACCGGCGGCAGCTCGGCGATCCGCTCGAACCGTCCCGGGACGGTGATGGTCGCGGCCACCTCCACCGCCCGCTCGGACTCGAAGCGGCCGAGGAAAGCCTCCGCCGCTGCGCAGGCGATCGCGAAGTTGCGGCGCTGAAACTCGCCGGGCGCCCGTAGGTCGACCGCGAACTCCGGCTCCGGCGGGGCGAGCACCAGGCGCGCGCCCCGCTCCCGTGCCGTCGCCTCCGCCAGCTCCCGCACCTCGTCCGAGACCTCCCCCACCACCAGCGTCGTCTGATCGCGCAGGACGGCCAGCTTCTCGGCCGCGATCTCGAGCTCGGTCTCCCCCAACCACTCGGTGTGGTCGAGGCCGATCGAGGTGAGAACGGTGACCTTGGAAGGGATCGTGTTGGTGGCGTCGAGGCGGCCGCCGAGCCCGGCCTCGATCACACCGGCCTGAACCCGGGCGTTGGTCAGGGCGACGAAGCTTGCCGCCGTCGCCGCCTCGAACTGGGTCACCGCCTCCCCCGCCTCCAGGGTCCGGTTCACCCCCTCCGCCGCCCGCGCCACCTGCTCCACCGCCGTCGCCCAGGCCTCCGGCGCCACCTCCTCGCCGCCGATCAGCGTTCGCTGCGACCAGCGCTCGGTGTGGGGCGAGACGGAGGCACCGGCTCTGATCCCGTGCGCCTGCAGCAGCGCCGCCGTCATCCGCGTCACCGAGGACTTGCCGTTGGTGCCAACCACGTGAATAGAAGCGAAGCGATGCTGCGGCATCCCCAGCGCCGTGCTCAGCTTGCGCATCCGCTCGAGGCCGAGTCGCCAGCCGACCGGCTCCAGCGAATTCAAATAGCTCTCGGGGTTGATCAGCTCAGCTCGGCGAGTTCGTTGCGGTAGCGCTCGAGCTTGCCCCGCTCCTCCTCGACCACCTCGGCCGGCGCCTTGGCGACGAACTTCTCGTTGCCGAGTTTGCCTTCCGCCCGAGCAACCTCCTGCAACAGCTTCGCTCGGTGGAAGGCGACCCGGCGCTCGAGGTCCTCTGGATCGATCGACTCCGATGGCAGTACTCGCACCGGACCGACCGAGGCGACCGGCTCTGCCCCTGCCCCATCGAACTCGAACCGCGATAGGCGGGCCACAAACTCCGGTGGCTCGACTCCATCGATCACCGCTGCAAGCGTCGCCCCGACCGGGACGCCGGCGAGGTCGCGCCAGGCGCGCAGGCGCTGGGTCAGCTCGATCCCGCTTTCGACGTCGGCCTCGGCGGCGTCGTCGAAGAGCGACTCGTCGGCCTCCGGGAAGGCGTGGACGACCAGGTGGCCCTGCCGGGCCGGGTGGTAGCTCCAGATCTCCTCGCTGACGAAGGGCATCGTCGGGTGCAGCAGTGCCAACACCCGTTCCAGCGCGTAGAGCAGGGTCGCCGAAACCTCGGCCTCGCCGTCATAGAGGCGCGGCTTGGCGATCTCCAGGTACCAGTCGCAGAGATCGCGCCAGAAGAACGAATAGGCCTCCTGGACCGCGTGTGAGAAGTCGTAGGTCTCGAGCTTCTCGGTCACCGAGGCGATCGTTCGCTCCAGCCGCGAGAGCAGCCAGCGGTCCTCGACGCAGGTCGGCCGCGGCGCCGGCTCCACGTCGGCGGCGTTGAGCAGGATCAGCCGGCTCGCGTTCCAGAGCTTGTTGGCGAGGTCGCGGCCCTGCTGGACCTTTGCGTCGGAAAAGCGCACGTCCTGGGTCGAGGACATCGCCAGCAGCCCGAAGCGCAGCGCGTCGGCGCCGTGGACGTCGATTTCCTCCAGCGGGTCGATTCCGGTGCCGAGGCTCTTCGACATCCGGCGGCCGTCGCGGGCCTGGATCACCGAGTGCACGTAGACGTCGCGGAACGGGATCGCGCCGGGGAACTCGAGCCCGGTCATGATCATCCGCGCCACCCAGAGGAAGAGGATCTCGCGCGCCGTGGTCAGGAAGCTGGTCGGGTAGAAGGCGCGCAGCTCCGGCGTGTCGTCAGGCCAGCCGAGGGTGGCGAAGGGCCAGATCGCCGAGCTGAACCAGGTGTCGAGGACGTCCTCCTCCTGGCGCAGCTCGCCACCGCAGGCGCCGCAGCGCTGCGGCTCGGATTCGGCGACGATCGTCTCACCGCACGCGTCGCAGTACCAAACCGGGATCCGGTGCCCCCACCAGAGCTGTCGGGAGATGCACCAGGGGCGGATCTCCCGCATCCAGTCGAGGTAGACACGCTTCCACTGCGGCGGGGTGATGTGAACCTCGTCGCGTTCGACGACTTCGATCGCCGGCCGCGCCAGCTCGTCCATGCGGCAGAACCACTGCAGCGAGATCAGCGGCTCGATCCGCTCGCCGGAGCGGTGCGAGAACGGGACGGAGTGGACGTAGGGCTCCTCGGCGCGGAGGCGGCCCTCCTCGCGGAGCGCCTCGACCACCGCCTGCTGCGCCTCGGCCGCGGTCAGCCCGGCGAAGCGGCCGGCCTCCTCGGTCATCCGGCCGTCGGGACCGATCATGCCGATCTCCTCGAGCTTGTGCCGGCGGCCGATCTCGAAGTCGTTGGGGTCGTGGCCGGGGGTGATCTTCAGCGCCCCGGTCCCGAACTCGACGTCGACGTGGTCGTCGGCGATCACCGGGATCCGCCGGCCGACCAGCGGCAGCACCACGTGCTGGCCGACGAGGTCGCGGTAGCGCTCGTCCTCGGGGTTCACGGCGACGGCGGTGTCGGCGAGCATCGTCTCCGGCCGCACCGTGGCGACGGTCAGCACCCGGTCGGAGTCCTCGACCGGGTAGTCGATCGAGTAGAGGGCGTCCTCGACCTCGCGGTTCTCGACCTCGAGGTCGGAGATCGCCGAGTGCGAGCCCGGGTCCCAGTTGACCATGTAGTTGTCGCGGTAGATGTAGCCCTTGTCGAAGAGCTGCTTGAAGA